>JAEEGK010000262.1_pt1 | contig 131153 bp, 118 predicted proteins | sample 8958771 | NCBI WGS metagenome assembly JAEEGK01 (sample SAMN16246547, study PRJNA631951) | gut metagenome | biome: gut microbiome; feature: rumen; material: SC-attached | host: Bos | place: Iran: Karaj | collected 2018-10 | reverse complement strand
GGCAGGATTTTTGTTCCGTTCTACTGAAAAAATCATTAAGGAGTATCCGCAGTATCCGGCTTTTACCGAATATTCCCAGCTTCTTGATGCTATAAAAAAATATTTGTAACCAGAAAGTGTATTTGTTCGTTTAAAAGTTGTGTTATAAAGTCTGAGGGCATGTATTGTTCTCAAAAACTAACATTTTTTATAGGAGAAAGAAACTATGAAAAAAATAATTGCTATGGCTGTTGCAGCCGTTATGATGGTAAGTGCCGCATCTGCACTTGATCTTGAATTTGGTGCCCGCGGTATTCTGGGAAGAAACCTTAATCTTAACGAAGATTTTAAGACAAATTTCCAGGAAGCTAAACAGGACCAGTCTTTTGATTATGGTTTTGGTGTTTATGGAAACTTTGCTTTGTTTGGTGGTCTTGGCATTCAGGCAGAAGCAAATTATATTACAAGCCATGTTGACTTTGTTGCTAAAAAGGCAAATGAAGATTATGAACCAATCAAGTATGATGTTGCAACTCTTGATCTTGCACCAATGCTCTGGCTCAATCTTGATTTGTGGAAATTTACTGTTGGTCTGGGTGTAGGTCCAAACTTTTCTATCCAGCTTGCTTCTTTGAGCGAAATTAAAACTGCCCAGAAGGATCAGTTTAAGCCTGGTCTTATTGCCGGTGCAGACTTTAAGTTCTACATTACTGATCATCTTGGTATTGTACTTTCCGGCCGCTATATTACAGAGTTTTCTAAGAAAGATAACGAAGTAAAGGTTGCCAACGTTAATTCCGGTGTAAAATATACAACCTTTGAAACCGGCCGCAAAACCATCTACGGTGGTCTTGGACTTGAGTTTAAGCTGCTGTAGTCCCGCAGTCCCTGAGTAGAAAAAGAGCGCAGACAGGTTTCTTCAGCTGGCTGCGCTTTTTTTTTGCCGGGAGAGCCCAATTTTTTTATTGATGTTTTTTCCTTTTTTATATATTATATGCCTATTCTAAAAGGGGTGCTTGCGCTGCCCGTCGGGTGGCCCGGCTGAGAATATACCCTCAAAACCTGATCCGGATAATGCCGGCGGAGGAAATCTTATGCGCAAAACTATTGCGAAAATTTTTCTTTTAACAATCACATCATTTTTGGTTTTTGGAATGCTTACAAGTGCTTCCAAAAAAAAGTCTGCAAGAGCTAACGAGGTTGTAGTTTATACCTACAATTCTTTCAGCGGTGAATGGGGCGCAGGCCCGGAGATTGCCCGTCTCTTTGAAGAAAAGACAGGTATCAAAGTTACCTATGCCGAAGTTGGAGACAGCGGCCAGATTCTTTCTAAAGCAATTTTAGAAAAGAAAAAGCCTGTTGCCGACGTTCTTGTTGGACTTGATAATTATTCTGCAGAAAAAGCAATTGCTTCAGGAGTTCTTGCTGCCTATAAGCCTGCAGGGGCCGATACTCTTATTCCTGCTGAACTGAGCAACAAGCTTAATGTAAAGACCGGTAAATGGTATCTTACTCCTTATGATTACAGTCACTTTGCATTTATTTTTGATACATTGAGTGGGCTTCCTGTTCCAACTTGTCTTGAAGATTTGACTAAGCCTGAGTACAGCAAAAAAATTATCCTTATGGATTCTAAAACAAGTACTTTGGGCGTGGGCTATGAAGAATGGGTTCGTGCTGTTTATAAGGATGATGCAACAAGCTTCTTTAAGAGAATCTATCCTTCTATTTTGACAGTCGCTCCAGGCTGGAGTATTGGTTATGGAATGTTTACAGACGGCGAAGCTCCTATTTGCTTCAGCTATACTACAAGTCCTGCTTACCATGTTGAATATGGCGAAGGTGACCGTTTTCAGGCTTTGATTTTTACAGACGGTCATGTTATGCAGGTAGAAGGTGCCGGCATTGTAAACGGTGCTCCAAACTTAGAAGGTGCTAAAAAATTCATGGATTTCTTAATCAGTGATGAAGCTCAGAATCTCATTCCTCTTACCCAGTGGATGTTCCCTGCAAACAAAAATGTTCAGCTGCCTGCCTCTTATGCAGCCGCTGCTCCGGTGCCTAAGACAATAGAATAACCGTCATTGCGAGCGAAGCGTGGCAATCCACATTTATATATATACCTTATACACTGCCGTTCTCTCCACTTTGATTGCTGCTGTAATCGGTGTAGGAACGGCATTTTTTACTTCACACCGCCGTTTCTTTGGCAGGCGCTTTTTGCTTGCTGCAGGCATTGTCCCTTTGTGTGTGCCTCCGCTTGTAATTGCGCTTGGGTATGTAAGCTTTTTTGGCGTAAACGGAATTGTAAGCGGCTGGCTCAAGGCAATTGCTAATGCAGCTGGCGGACATTTTGACGGGCTTACTTTTTTGTACACAACGCTTGGTGTAGTTGTGGCTCAGGGCTTTTATAACTTTCCGCTTGTAACAAGAATTGTTAATGATGCCTGGGATCGCCTGCCACGTGATAATGAAAATGCAGCACGCCTTCTGGGCGCAGGTGAGGGACGGATTTTCTTTACGATTACGCTTCCTCGTTTGAGTGGTGCAATTGCTGCGGCTTGTATTCCTGTTTTTCTGTTCTGTTTTTTCAGCTTTATGATTGTGCTCCTTTTTTCACCTCCGGGAAACTCTACGCTCGAGGTTGAACTTTATCATTCTGTGCGCACAACACTTGAGATTGGAAGTGGTGTCATTATTGCGTTAATAGAAACTGTGACAGCTATGGGAATTGTTTTTGCTTACAGTTATGTCATCAGAAAGAATCAGATTGGGGTAGAGGGGTTGTCGTTTACCCGTAACGTGAGAAGTCGTATAGGCGGGCAGGCCTTTGAAACCCGAAGTGCACGCGCAGTTGAGATTGCGGGATTTGTCGTACTTGGTGTGCTGGCGCTTTTATTTTTTGTCGGGCCAGGCGTTGCAGTTTTGATTTCGTCATTCACAATTAAGCAGAACAATGCAGAAGTATTTGGTTTAGGATTGTTCCGAGGCTTGTTCGGCTCTGCAACTTTCTGGAAGGCGTTTTTGAATTCGCTTTTGATTGGACTATGTACTTCGGCATTGTGCTGTTTTATTTCGTTTGTTTATTCTGTTGTGATCCGTATGAAAGGCAAACAGCAGAAGGTTTTGTTCCAGCTTATTCCGGTGCTGCCAATGGCAATTTCTTCTGTTGTGACAGGCTGGGTTTTATCACTTGTGTTCGGCGGCGGAAACGTTGTTGTTCTTGTTTTGTGTCAGACTCTTTTATTCTGGCCAATCGGGTATAAGCAGATTCAAAACGGAATGAACCAGCTTACAAGTGATACACAAAATGCAGCATTTATTTTGTCTCGCGGCCGTCTTGACTGTGCAATGCGCTTTTATCTGCCGTCGTGCCGCAAGGTGATTTTTACAGCGTTCTGCTATTGCTTTGCAGTAAGTATAGGTGATGCAACCTTGCCGCTCGTGCTTGCAATTCCGGATTTTTCTACGCTTGCGTTGTACACTTACAGACTTGCCGGTGCGTTCCGCTTCAATCAGGCCTGCGCCTGTGCAGTTGTAATGATTTTATTAGCCATGTTTCCAACGTCATTGCGAGGAGCGAAGCGACGTGGCAATCCACAATAAGGAGAAGTTATGAGTTTTTTCGAAGTTCAAAACATCCACAAAACCTGGGAAACCAAAACAGTAGAGTTTTCTCTTGAATGCGAAAAAGGCACATTGACCTGTCTCCTTGGCCCAAGCGGCTGCGGTAAGTCTACAGTTCTTAATATAATTGCAGGCCTTGAGCAGAATGACACACCGCTGATGATCCAGCTCGACGGAGAGCGTATCGACACCCTTCCTCCAGCCCGCCGCCAGATAGGCATGGTGTTTCAGTCGGGTGCTTTGTTTAATCATCTTACAGTTGCAGACAATGTTGCTTACGGGCTCATTTCAAAAGGTATAAAAAAATCTCAGGCACGCAAAATGGCTGGTGAATATCTTGCACGTTTTGATCTTGCAGGCTTTGACAAACGAATGCCTCAAACTTTAAGCGGCGGCGAAAAACAGCGCGTTGCTCTTGCAAGAACACTTATTACAGAACCAAAGCTTGTTCTTCTGGACGAACCATTTTCTGCACTTGATACAGACCTTCGTCACCGCATGGCTTCCCAACTAAGACAGTGGCAGCAGGAATTAGGCTTTACCGCAATCATGGTAACTCACGACGAACAGGAAGCACAGACAGTCGCCGATAAAATCGTTAGAATGGAATAAAATATGAAAAAGGTTTTATTTGAGTGGCTTAAAATTGTCCTGGGACTCATCGTTTTTTCTTTTGGAGTTCACCTTACAATTTATGCAAACATCGGCCTTGCTCCGTGGGATTGTCTTGGCATGGGAATTGCAAAGCATACACCTCTTAATTACGGAATGGCAATGACAATAATGGCAGTAACGATTCTGCTCATAGACATCCTCTTAAAAGAAAAAATCGGCTTTGGAACAATTATAGATTCACTCCTTACAGGAAACTTTGTTCAGGCATACAACACGCTTAATCCGCTTCCGGAAAATCACAACCTGTGGCTTGGAATTGTCATTATGCTTGGTGGCTTTGTTTTTATGGCAATAGGCATGTGGATTTACATGAGATCCCAGCAGGGATGTGGACCGCGTGATTCTCTTTTAGTGGGCTTGGGCAAACGCATGCCAAAAGTTCCTATTGGAATTGTAGAAGTAATTTTGTGGGGCGTTGTCTGCCTGCTTGGATTTTTACTTGGCGGACCGGTTGGAATAGGTACACTTATCGGAACCTTTGGCGCAGGGCTTGTAATGCAGCTTGTTTATACAATAATCCGCTTTGAACCACGCAAGCTCAACCACCGCGATGTATTTGCAGTTGTGAAAGAAATGAAAAACACGGAGGAAGAATGATTTATCTTATTACCGGTGCATCTCACACAGGAAAAACAGCTTTGTCACAAAGACTTCTGGAGTCCCTGAAGTTCCCGTATCTTTCAATTGATCATCTTAAAATGGGGTTAATCCGTAGCGGCCAGACAAATCTCACACCTGCAGATGACGACAAGCTCACAGATTACCTCTGGCCCATTGTCCGCGAGTTTATAAAAACTGCAATCGAAAACAAACAGAATCTTATTGTTGAAGGCTGCTATATCCCGTTTGAATGGCGAAAGGATTTTGAATCAGAGTATATTTCAGAAATTAGATTCATCTGCCTTGCTTTGACAGAGCGCTACATTGACGAACACTTTGAAGATATCCGTGCCCACGGTTCAGACATAGAACGGCGCTTTGAATCTGATGAGGCAGCCCTTTCCAAAGACGATGTTAAAAAAGAAAACCTCCGTTTTACCGAAGGTTTTACAAAAGCTGGGGAACAAGTTGTTCTGATTGACCAGGATTATGAGCAGGTGATTGAAAAGCTCATAGCTTCTAGTAAATCATAGTACCGATTCCGCGATCACTGAACATTTCAATCAAAAGTGAATGTGGTACACGGCCATCAATAATATGTGTGCGTGGGACTCCGCCGGAAAGAGCTACTTCGCAGCAGTCAATTTTTGGGAGCATGCCGCCACTAAGGATTCCTGTTGCCTTGAGGGAGCCAATTGCTGTGCGCTCTATGCGTTTAATCAAAGTTGAAGGATCGTCGATGTTTCTCAAAATGCCAGGCACGTTTGTAAGCTGAACAAATTTTTCGGCATGCAGGGCAACTGCAATTTTGGCAGCTGCTGTGTCTGCGTTGATGTTGTAGCGTGCATCGTCGCCTTGTTCGCCAAGAGCTACGGTAGAAACTACAGGAATAAAGCCTTCATCCAAAAGCGAATTCAAAATTTCAGGGTGAACTTCTGTTACTTCACCTACAAAACCAAGGTCTTTTTCGGTTTTTTTGGCACGGAGCAGGCCTGAGTCTACGCCGCTAAGTCCAACAGCCTTGCCGCCTTTCTGGAGCAATATGCCTACAATATCCTTGTTCAATTTGCCGGTTAAAACCATCTGGACAATTTCCATGGTTTCGCCGTCGGTGTAGCGCAGACCGTCTACAAATTTACTTTCTTTACCAATGCGTTCCAGCATGTGGTTAATCTCAGGACCGCCGCCATGAACCAGTACAACCTTAATTCCGATTGTACTTAGCAAAACTATGTCTTCCATAACGGCCTGTTTGAGTTCTTCGTTGAGCATAGCATTGCCGCCGTATTTTACAACGACAACCTTGCCGCACCAGTTCTTAAAATAAGGCAGAGCCTGTACCAAGACTTCTGACCACTGTTCTGTAGTTATTTCATTTGCCATAGTTATGTCCTGTAATCTCCATTAATTTTAACATAATCATAAGTAAGGTCGCAACCCCAGGCTGTACCGCTTGCTGTACCTTCGCCGCACTGAACAAGGATTTCTACGGCTTCCTGACTCATAATCTTTTTTGCAACTTCTTCGTCAAACTGGGTTGGAACACCGTCCTTATAAACCTGAACTGTGTCTTCGCCGTGAACTTCAAAGTCGTCGTAATTTGTAAAATATCTTTTTGCACCGGCCTTGCTTGTAAACCAGATGCTTGTCTTTTCTGGATCAAACTCTATGCCGCTGTAGCCCATTGCACAAAGAAAGCGTCCAAAGTTTGCATCGGCACCAAACATTGCAGCTTTTACCAAAGAAGAACAGATTATTTCTTTTGCAAGAGCACGTGCAGTTTCTACAGTTGCAGCACCGTGAACATTGCATTCAACAAGGCGGGTAGCACCTTCACCGTCGGCTGCAATTTTCTTTGCCATGATTGTGTTCATTTTGTTGAGCGCTTCAAAGAATGCATCGTAGTCTGCGCCAGGGCCTGTGATTTCTGCATTGCCGGCCATTCCGTTTGCCATGATAATAAGTGTGTCGTTTGTAGAAGTATCGCCGTCTACGCTTACACAGTTATATGTTCCCAAAATTGATTCGTGGAGTGCTTTGTTGAGCATTTCACTTGAAACTGCACAGTCTGTTGTAATAAAGCTGAGCATTGTTCCCATGTTGATGTGAATCATTCCCGAGCCTTTACACATTGTTCCCATGCGGCAGGTTTTTCCGCCAACTGTGAATTCAACTGCGCATTCTTTGTACTGAGTATCTGTTGTCATGATTGCAACACGTGCCTGCTCGTGACCTTCCTTGCTGAGTCCGGCCTTGAGAGTATCAATATTATCTTCAACCTTTGTGATATCAAACTGAGCGCCGATAACACCTGTTGAATAAACCATTACATCTTCTGTTTTAATTCCAAGAGCACCAGCGGCTGCCTTTGCCATTCTGAGCGCATTTTCTGCACCCTGAGGGCCTGTACATGTATTTGCATTTCCACTAATTTCAATGGCTGCCTGAGCACGACCATCTGCAATATGCTTTTGAGTAATCTTTACGCTTTCTGATTTTACACGGTTCTGAGTAAAAACGCCTGCAGCAGTACAAGGTACTTCTGAATAAATAAGTGCAAAGTCATTAATCTTGCGGCTTGCCTTTATACCAACGCGCATTCCGTTAGCAGTGAATCCCTGTGGCGCACAAACTCCGCCTTCGATAAATTTCATAAAAAACCTCCTTGCATATTTATACAAATCTAATGCATAATTATACATAAATGCGGGAAGTTTGTATAGATGACAAGTCGGTTATTTAGGCTCTCTTACAATTCCTGTAAACAGATTAATGCCTAGTTCATTGTCTCTGATTACATAAAGGAACGGGTGATCGGTTTTAAAAATAACAGGATCTTCAGGCATAGCGGCTGCTGCTTTCGATCCGAACATTGTTACAGCGGCTGCTTTTGTTTCTTTTTCGTTTACCTGAATACGTACCTGATGAATGGCAGAATCTACAAATATATTCTGGCTGTCTGCAAAGATTTTTGAAAGGTCACTTTGTGCAGGATTAAAGGCATCTGTCATTCCAAGATTCTGAAGAATTGGCACAAGGTCATATTTTGAAGTAAGGTCGAACTTTGGGAAAGAAAGCTGAACACGGTTGTAGTTTTTTGAATCACTGAATTTCTGAAGTTGTGTGAACAAATCTGCTTTTGTAAAATCGTATTCATAATCTTTTGGAAGAATGATAATCATAGAGTAACGTTTATTTTCGTAGTCAAGTTCTATTATCTGGAAATTTTCATCTTCGTAATAAGGCACACTTGTTGTTTTATGCATCATTTGTACCTGAGTCTGGGACTGATTATTTTTGTAGAAAGTCTCTTTCCTGGTGTCGTGTTTATCAAATGTTGTTTTCCATTTTTGATTAAAATACAAAGTATTAAGCAGAACAAGCTGAGTGTCTACAGGAAGGTCTTCCTGCAAAAAGTTTTCTATAAGCTTATCTGTCTGTTTAGAAATAAAGGAATTGATATCCTTGCGAACCTTCGGGCCATTGTAAAAATCAACAGGCTTTATAATAAAATCGTAATTCTGTGTAAATGCCTTATAGTCACCCTGAATAGTGAGCGTTTTTTTATACCAGAGCGAGTTGGTCATATTTTCTGTACCGGTGATGATTATCTTGAGCTGCGAATCAGCATCTTGGGTAGGGGAAAGGTCAATCACCTGGTTAATCTGATCTTTTGTAGTTCCCTGCGCTCCCTTTTGCAAGGCATAAAGTAAACTGTAAATTGAAAGTGCTGAATAATTTACGTTTCCTTTTGTTGCGCTTAGTGTCTGGTAAAGCTTTGTTTCAAACGAATTGATTGAATCCTGCGCAATTGTAAGTTCTGGCAGTGGTTCATTTGCGTACAAAAGAGTTGAAGTAAATAAAATTGTAAATAAAAATGTCTTTAGTTTTCTCATAGCTACTAATATAACAACCGAATATACAAATTGATACAAAACCCGGCATTCATTATAATAATATTATGTCTGGTTATAAATACGAAACTCATTTACATACAAAACAGGGTAGTGCCTGCGGGCGAGCCGGTGGTGAAGAATATATTGAACCATTTTTTAAGGCTGGTTATTCCGGCATTTTTGTAACTGATCACTTTTTTGGCGGAAACACTGCTGTTCCTAAAGAAGGAAACTGGCTTGACCGCATAGATCATTATTGCAGCGGATACGAAGCAGCACTTGCAAAGGCACAGGCCTTTAACAAAGAAAACAATCTTCTTGGTACCGACCGTGAGTTCAAGGTATTTTTTGGAATTGAACAAACCTTCGACGGTGATGATTACCTTATTTACGGTCTGGACAAGAACTGGCTTTATGATCATCCTGAAGTTGAAACAATGCGACATGCAGAGCTTTTTGATGCAGTAAACCGCGAAGGGGGGCTTATGATTCAGGCTCATCCTTTCCGTTTGCGTGGGTATATTCAGGCAATGCATTTGCATCCACGCGAGGTTCATGGTGTTGAAATTTATAACGCAGGAAACAATCCTATTGATAATGAACTTGCAGAGCATTATGCCCGTCTTTACAATTTTCCTATGACAAGTGGAAGTGATATTCACTGGGTTGAATTTATTCCAAATAAACCAGGCGAGCTGAATATTGGCGGTATGGAATTTGATACTCCTCTCAAGGATGTTTTTGATTACGCTGAACGCATTAAAAATAAAGAAGGAAGGATTTTGCGATAATGGAAAAATTTACCGTAAGCCCTGAAATCTTAAAAGAAAAGTTTATCGAATTATATGGCCCGGGTCATGCGCCGCGCGTTTTTGCATCTCCTGCACGAATCAACATAATCGGCGAACACATTGATTACAACGGCGGCAAGGTTTTTCCTGCTGCAATTGACCGCTATCTTTATGTTGCAATACGTAAGCGTGAAGATTCAAAAGTCATCTATAATGATTTATTTTTTCCGGGCGCCTTTACTTTTGACATTGGCGACAATTTTACCTTTGACAAAGCAAACGACTACGCCAACTTTTTGAACGGCATTTTGTCGTGCATGAAAAAACAGGGCTATACTTTTTCTTGCGGATTTGAAGTTTTGATTGCTAGTAATGTTCCTGCTGCCGGTGGAATCAGTTCTTCTTCTGCGCTTGAATGCGGCTTTGCGTGGGCAGTGAATCAGACTTTTGATTTTGGAATTTCCCGCAAGGATATTGCTCTTATGGGCCAGCAGAGCGAGCATGAGTTTATGAACGTAAACTGCGGAATTATGGATCAGTACATTATTGCAACTGCCCGTGCAAATACTGCAGAGCTTTTGGATTGCGCAAAAGTTGAACATGAATATGTACCGCTTGAATTAGGCGATTACCGCTTTATAGTAATGAATACAAAAAAACAGCGTAAGCTTGCAGATTCAAAATACAATGAACGACGCAGCCAGTGTGAAGAAGGACTTAAAATGTTGCAGGAGTCCGGCCACAATATCCCTGACCTCTGTTCAATGACACCGGCTCAGTTTGAACAGTGGGGCAGCTGTATTACAGATTCTGTGATTTATAAACGCGTGCGCCATTGCGTAACAGAAATGGACAGAGTTCTGCGTGCTGTAGATGCTCTTAAAGCAAACGACCTTGCAGGCCTTGGTAAACTTTTGTATGCCTCGCACGACTCACTCAAAAATGATTACGAGGTTACCGGAATTGAACTGGACACTCTTGTAGAGTCTGCTTCAAAACAAACAGGCTGCCTTGGTGCGCGCATGACAGGAGCAGGCTTTGGCGGCTGTGCAATTGCACTTGTTCACAAAGATAACGTTCAGCAATTTATACAAAACGTTCAGTCAGAATATACAAATAAAATCGGTTACAACGGTGACTTTTTTGCCTGTGGTGCCGGAGAAGGAGTAAGAGAATTATGAGTAAATATGTTTGCTTAAGTTTTGATGACGGACCAAACAATGTTCCTGGTGACAACACAATGAACGACATGCTCGACATCCTTGAAAAATACAATGTACCAGGTTCATTCTTTTTAATTGGAAACAAAATCACAGAGGAAAATAAAAAGGTAATTCTTCGTGCAGTTGAGCTTGGCTGTGATATTCAGAATCATTCATGGACACATCCTTTTATGGCAGAAATGACTGCCGAACAAATTAAGGACGAATACAAAAAGTGCGACGATTTGATTACAGAAATCACTGGCGTTCGTCCAACCTTTTTCCGCCCTCCGTATCTCAGCATTTCACCTACAGTTTATGACTGTATAAAGGTTCCTTTTATTTGTGGCTGCGGCTGTAATGACTGGGAGCCCGATAAGGATGCGGATTTCCGCTACGACCACATGATGGAAGCTGCACAAAACGGAACAATCTTTTTGCTTCACGTTATGGAAGGCAACAACGCAACACTCGAAGCAGTTGACCGCATAGTTCCTGTTTTGAAAGAGCAGGGCTACGAGTTTGTAAATCTTCCTGATTTGTTTAAGAAGTGCGGGGTAGACCCTCATAAAGACCATGCCTTATGGTCGGTTGTAAATAATAATCCACAGCAAAATATTTGGAGTAACTAATGGATAAGACCGTATACATCATTGGACACAAGAACCCCGATACCGATGCAGTTGTTTCTGCTGTAGGTTATGCAAGACTCAAAAATCTTTTGGGAATGCCTCAGTACAAGGCAGCCCGTGCAGGACACCTGAATCCTCAGACAGCGTACATTTTCAAAAAGTTTAATGTGCCACGTCCTGAATATCTTCCTGATCTTGTTCCAAAAGTAAAATACTTCATGCAGTATGATGTAGAAACTGTTACCGAAGATATTTCTGTATGGGAAAGTATTGCCCGCATGGAAAAATCAGAAAACCGCGTTATGCCTGTTGTAGACAAAGAAGGTCATTATCTTTCTCTACTTCATTATTCAGGTTTTGCAAAGAGTGTACTCACAATTTTGAACCCGGAAAAAAAGCACAGATTTTCTACAACAATTAATCTTATTCAAAAAACTTTGAACGCCCAGCCAATCATAATTGCAGACGATGCAGACAAAAACTTCAAGGCTTCCATTCACGTTGGATCTTCCAGCCCGGAAACATTTGTACGCCGTCTTGATGCACACGCTACAGAAAACATTGTAGTAATTGCTTCTGACCGCGCAGACATTCACAAGATTTGTATTGAACACAAGGTAAAGCTGCTTATTACAACTTCGGGCCATGTTATAAACAAAGAGCTACGTGACCTTGCAGAAAAGAACGGCGTGAGCGTAATTGTAAGCCCGTATTCAACATCTCCTACTTCTATGCTCATTGCATATTCAATGCCTGTAAGCGTTATGGGCGATACAGAAATCAAAACAGTTCATATAAATGACACAGTTTCAAAAATCAAAGAACTGCTTTCGGAAGCACATTGTAAATATCTTCCTGTAGTTGATGACGACAATAAGGTCATTGGAATTATCTCTGAACACGACCTTATGAAAGAACCTAACATAGAAGTAATTCTTGTAGACCACAACGAAATGTCACAGGCAGTAGAAGGCATTGAGCACTACACAATTCAGGAAGTTGTAGATCATCACCGCATTGGCGCTATTCCAACCAAGAACCCGATTACCTTTATTAACCGCCCGGTTGGTTCTACCGCCACCCAGATTGCAAACCTCTACCGCGAATACAAAATCCCTATTCCTAAGGACATTGCACCTCTTTTGCTCTGTGGTATCTTAAGCGACACTTTGATTTTGCAGTCTGCCACCACAACAGACGTAGACCGCGAAACAGCAGAATATCTTTCGAATATTGCAGATCTGGACATCAAGTCACTCGGAAACGAAATCTTAATTGCAGGAAGCAACATAACAGGCCGCGATGCCGGTGAACTTGTCCGCCAGGACCTCAAAGAATACACCGAAGGCAAAGTAACCTACACCGTAAGCCAGATAGAAGTAGGCAGTACAAAAGAAGTCCTCGAACGCAAAGCCGACTTCCTCAAAGAGCTGGAAATAGAAGCCCGCAGCCGCAAAGCATTGTTCTCATGCCTTTTGGTAACAGACATCACAACATTGTCGAGCCTCCTGTTCATGTCGTGCGATTCCAAGTTCAACCAGTTTATTACCTTCCCGCTGCAGGAAGAGGATGTCTATTTCCTGCAGGGCATTGTATCCAGAAAAAAACAACTTATACCATTAATTACGGAACAAGTTGTAAATTATCTAAAATAAACCACTCCGAACCACAAGGCTCGGAGTGAAAAAAGGCTGAGGACAACTTTCTCTGTTGGCTGAAGACTTTTTCCACGGGAGAGCCTTGTGGTTCAATATGAATGCATATTTCTTAATAATTTGAATTTTTCAAAAATTTATGCTATAATGTTTTTATATGGATACAAAATTTAAGGTTAACCAGAAGGTTGTTTACCCGAGCCAGGGTGTTGGCGTTGTAACAGAAATCTTTGAAAAAAAATTCAAAGAAGAAATGAACCTCTATTACAAAATTTATATTGAAGCCTCAGACATGATTGTTATGGTTCCTGTTGCAAAAGCAGAAGAGCTTGGAATCCGTCAGATTGTATCTAAGAAAGAAGCCGAAGAAGCACTCAATCTTCTTTCTGATGAATTTGAACCAATTACTTCGGACTGGAAACTTCGCTACCAGATGAATCTTGACCTTCTTAAAAAGGGAACTGTTAAGGACATTGCTACAATTGTCCGATGCCTCTATAACCGCAGTAAGGTAAAGGAGCTTCCTATTCTTGAACGCAAGCTTTACGATTCTGCAAAAAAACTCCTTGAAGACGAAATTTCATTTGCACTTGGAAAATCTTCAAAAGAAATTGAAGCTACAATTCATACAAAGCTTGAACCTCCTGGAGCAGCTCCTCGCGTTAAACATACAATCCAGCTTGATGATGACGAAGATGATGATTTGATGGATGACGTAAATGAAAAGTCTCGCCGCCGAAATGATGATTTAGATGATGATGACGACGGAGCATCTGATGATTTAGACGATGCAGAAGGAGATTTTGACGAGGATGACGACGCATTCTAATCCAAAAATCGCTGTTATAATAACTGCCGCCGGTTCTTCTACAAGAATGGGCGGCACCCAAAAAAAAGAATACCTTCCGCTCAAGGAAGGTACTGTTCTTTCTGCCTGTGTAAAGGCATTCGAAACTGCTTCTAAAATCATAATTACAATTCCTGCCGGCAACGAACAGCAGGCACTAAAAGCCATAAATCCCACAGATGAATTAAAATCAAAACTTGAGTTTGTAACAGGCGGTACCACTCGACAAAAATCAATTTTGAACGCGCTTGAGCATATTAAAAAAAGCGCCGAGCAGCCACAATACATTCTTATTCACGACGGAGCCCGCCCATTTGTTTCGCAGGAAGTAATCCAGAATGTAATAGCCGGCACCATTCACTATGAAGCCGCAGCTCCAGGCATAAAACCAACAGACACAATAAAACAAATCAACAGTGAAGGTTTTATCGTAAAACATCTTGAACGAAGCCTTCTTACTGCAATTCAGACTCCACAGGGTTTTGTTTTTGAAAAGCTGTACGAAGCACACAAAAAAGCCGCCAAAGATGACTATGAATACACAGACGATTCAGAAATCTGGGGAAAGTATGCAGGCCCTGTAAAGCTTGTAGAAGGCGACGTAAACAATAAAAAAATTACATATCCCGGCGACCTGGAAAAAGGAGCAGCAAAATGATTCGAGTTGGTTTAGGCTACGACATTCACAGACTTATAGAAGGACGCCCGCTCATACTTGGAGGCATCGTACTTCCTTTTGAAAGAGGCGAGGATGGCCATTCAGACGGCGACGTGCTCTTTCACGCAATAACAGACGCAGTTCTTGGAGCAGCAGGCCTTGGCGACATAGGAAGCTTTTTCCCGCCTGAAGACATGCAATGGAAAGACGCCGACTCTGCAAAGCTCCTGCAAACTGTGATGGAAAAAGTACGCGCTGCAGGCTGGCACATAGAAAACCTTGACTGCGTAATCAAACTTGAAAAACCAAAGTTCATTCCGTACCGCCAGCAGGTAATTGAGTCGGTGGCACGTGCACTTCAGATTCAACCGGAACAAGTGTTTGTTAAAGCAAAAACCGGTGAGAAGCTCCCACCGGTTGGTACAAGTGAGGCAGTTGAAGCAACCGCCGTTTGCCTGTTATCAAAATAGTTTTATCAATCAGGTAACTCCAGCAAAAGTTCAATCTCTGTTGTTGTTCTTCCAAAGCGTTTTGCAAGCTCAGGAATTGTCCAGCCTTCGCGTTTAAGCTGGCGGATTGTTTCTTTTGTCTGAGGTGCAATTCCTTTATCTTTAGAAGGCTTGTTTTTATCAAGCTCACTCTTTGTAATGCTGTGAAGTGTTTCAAACTTATTGTTGATTTCGCGTGAAAGCTGTTCCTGATCAAGCTGCAGCTTTTTAATTCCAGAGTTAGCAGAAGTAACCTGATCAATTCGCTGTTCTGTTTCAGAAAGAACCTTATCAAGATTCTGGAGCTTGCTTGTAGCTTCTGTAATCTTTGGTCCGCTCTGGAGCAATCTGTCAACGCTTGCCTGAACATCCTTAATTTCTTTTGGAAGAGAAGTAACCTGACGTTCACAGTCTGCAATTCTCTGTTCAATATCCTTAAGGTTTGCAAACGAAGTATCAACATCTTTAAGAACGCGGTTAATAACTTCATCTTTCTTGGCAAGTCGTTCATACTGCTGCGAAACAATATCAAGCTTATCGTTGTAATCACGAACTGCAACTTCCATAGTTCCAATGTCATCAGAAGTATCGTTGAGTGTCTTAATTCGTTCATCAATTGAATTAGAAAGAGCGAACAACTGACCGAACTTCTGTTCAAGATTTGTAACGCGCTGTTTCTGCTGGTCAATGTTTGTAAGCTCGCGTTCCATTTCTTCGTTCATTCGTACAATAGCATTGTACTGTTTTGTAATATCTTCTGCGGTGTCTGTAAAGCCGTCGAGCTGATTCATTCTGTTATTAAGCTCATCAATGCTTTCATCAAGGTGGCGTTTCATTGCATCGGCGCGTTCATAAAGTCCTATGCTTGCCTGAATAGACTGAAGCTCTTTTGTAAGGTCGCCCATTCGAACCTGAAGATCATTTGCATCGTTCTGCATTTTAAGAACGAACTCTGCCTGGTTAGCGCGGTTCTGCTCGCTTGCAGTCTGAATATCCTTTTTGAGTTGTGCAAGGCTTTGAGCAGAATCTTCATTTTGAGCCTTAACTCGTTCTTCTGTGTCTGTAAGCATCTTTGTATAAGTTTCGCTTAACTGAGACATAATCTGTTCAGAACGTTCTTCATATTCCTTAATTGAGTTTTCTGTTTGACTCTGAAGTGAAGAAATCTTTTCGCTCAAGTCACTCTGTTGCTCCTGAATGTATGAAGCATACTTTGTCATATCATCAGTGAGCTTCTGCTTTGTTTCATCAAGGTTGTTTTCTGTAGAAGTCTTAAAGGAATCAAGTTCTTCCTGGAATACAGAATTGGCTCCGTCAAGTTGTGAACGAAGCTGCTGTTTCCATGTATTGAATTCTGCAAGAGCAGCATCAATAGAAGATGTACTTGTTTCCTGTCTTTGGTGAATTCCTTCTTCGAACGACTGTAAATCCTTAATAAGCTCGTCTTGAGTTTTCTTAAGATTAGACTGAACCTGGGAAAGAGTTCGTTCAATTTCTGTCTTAAGCTCTTTGTCGGTGCTTGTAGAAATCTGTGAAATCTTTGTTCTTGTTTCTTCCTGGAAGTCTGTAAAGGTTTCCTGAATTTCTGCAATATTCGATTCCATTCCGATTTTTGATTTTTCAATTGCATCTGCAAGATTCTGGTACTGCTCGGTTGCTCTTGTAGTAATTGAAGAAATATTTGTTCTAAGATCATTAAGGTAGTTCTGTTCAACTTCCTTACGCTGTGATTCATAGTTGCCGGCAATTTCACTAAGCTTTGTATCAAGCTCAACCTTCCAGCCAGAAAGCTGTGAATCAATTTCGTTGTTTTTAGTCTGAATGTTGTTGTTAAAGGCCTTTTCAAAATCAATAAGCTTGGCGCTCATGCTGCCTGTTGCAGTGTTCTTAAGCTCATCGAGTGACTTGTCAATTTCCTGCAGGCGAACTTCGATAGTCTGTGAATCTTCTTTAATCTGTGTAGAAAATTCTTCATGACGGCGCTGCTGTTCGCTTGTAAACTTATCAAAGTCTCCAAGTACTCTGTTCTGAACTTCCTGCATGGCACCGCGAAGACTCTTTTCAAGAGTATCAACATCGGAACCACTGTTCTGAATCTGAGCAAGCTTGTTTTCAATATCCTTTTTGTAAGAATGAAGCTGCTCGTCAATGCCTTCAAGAATGTTAAGGTGAGTCTGTTCACTTTCGGCAACAGAACGTTTAACAGCATCGGCAATCTGCTTATTCATATTGTTAAGCTTAATTTCTGCATCTGTCTTAAAGTCTTCAAGCTCTTTATTAATAAGCTTTATGCGTTCATCAAGTTCAGGCTGCAAGGTCTGTGCTTTCTGGTTAGCAGCGGCACATTCCTTCTGCAAATCTGCAATTGCTGATTCTGCATTGTGAATTGAATTGCTCGATTCAATAGAAACAGATTTGATTTTTTCTGTAATGCCTTCCTGCAACTGATCAATTTTCTGCTGAATAAGTTCGGCATATTCGTCAATCTTCTGTTTTGCACCGGCATTAAATGTATCAAGAGCTTCCTGTTCTTTCTTGTCTGCAGAAGCAAGTGCATCGCTGTAAAGGCCGGCATATTTTTCCTGCATGATTCTGATTTCTTCATCAAGCTCGCTCTGAATACTTTCAAGGCTCTTTGAATTACCGTCAACATCACGCTTAAGGAATTCTGTAGTTTCATTACACTGCTTAAGGCTCTGTTCCAGAGAAAGTCTGATTTCTGCAATGCGCTGCTTGTAGTCTTCATCAAGAGCACGAAGGCGTTCACCAAATACATTCTGTAAGCCTTCTTCTTCTGTTTCGTAGCGTTCTGTAATTTCACGAAGGTTAGATTCAAGTGCTGCTGTTTTATTTTCATATTCATTTTCAACAACAGAAAGACGTGTTCCAATATCATCCTTAAAATCAGAAAGCTTACTAGAATAATCATTCTGCAAAGAATTAATCTGTTCCTTACATTCGTCTGTAAAGTTTGCAATTTCTGTAGTTATGCTGCTTTCAAGACCTTCAATCTTGTCTGTACTTTCACTTGCAAGCTGACTGATTGCCTGGTCATATTCAGACTTAAGGCGCTGCTGCTCTGCAACAAAGTTCTGGTTAAACTCATTGATTTTTGTATTGTTTATTGCAGTTGCAGAATCAAAAGCCTTTGTGTATTCAGCCTTCATCTTCTGAATATCTGCATTTATTTTTGCTTCGTAATCAGAAAGTTCTTTGTCGCCTTTTGCAGTAAGTGAGCCTATCTGGTTATCATATTTCTGGGCAATTTTTCCAACAGCTTCATCGTACTGGGCAGAAAGAGTTTCGTAATCCTTGTCGTATTTTTGTGTAAGGGTAGAGTAGTTTTCTTCGTATCGCTGGCTGATTTTTTCAAAGTCAGATTTGCACTTCTGGTCAATGCGTGTAAAATCTTCGTTGAACTGTGTTTCAAGCTTGGCAATAATTCCTTCGTTTTTGTCTGCAACAGAATCAAGCTGAGTGTTGTATTTTTCGTGAAGAGTCTGAACCTTTTCGTTATAGTTGTTCGAAATAGTTTCTATGCTCTTCTGGAAATTTTCGTTCATCTTTGTAAGGTCAGCCTTTGTGCTTTCAACAAGCTTCTGTTCCGATTCCTTGAAAGATTTTGTAATCTGAGCATCGAGCTGTGCATTCTGTTTTTTGATTTCCTGAATGTACTGCTGTGAGCGTTCAGTTGCCTGTTCGCTAAGATGTTCGAATGCAGTATTTTCAAGCGACTCTGCTTTTGCTGCTGCCTGATTGTATGCCTCCTGAATCTGCTGCTTGATTTTTGCAAGAGCATTTTCTGCATCGTTTTGAGACTGCTTTATTTCTGCAGCAATTGTGTTGGCATAATTTTTGTATTCATCAAGAAGGGTAGTTCCAACAGTCTTAAGCTGCTCTGCGTTTTCTTCGGAAAATTTCTGGGTAACCTGTGGAATGCGTTTATCAATGTTTTCAACAGTCTGCTGCTGTTTGTCGAGTCTGTCGTTAAGCTTGTTTACAATTACGCTTTCTTTCTGAATGCGGATAAGATTTTCTTCAACATTAGCAGACATATCATTAAGCTCATCAAGGATTTTTGAATAGCCGTTAATCTGTGCTTCAATATTCTGAACAGCCTTTATGCTCTTATCAAGGCTTGTAATTTTTTCTTCAAAATCCTTGTTCTGCTGGGTAAGCAGTTTTACAGCAGCATTTGCCTCGTTCTGGCGAGCATCAAATTCCGCAATAAGCATGTTAAAGTGATTTTCCAGAGTTTTGTAGGAATCTTCCATATCCTTTTTGCGGGAATCGGCGTATTTTTTTACGCGTTCCATCGCATTATTTTTTTTGCTCATCTCATGGAAATAGATTGAAATTCCAAGAGAAATTACAGAAGCAATGAGAATTGAGATTACGATTTCCACTTTTATTCCCCACCCAAAATAAACTTTTCAAGCTGCGAATAATGCCTGAAGGTAATATCCGCAATTTTAGATTTAACCCCGAGTTTTCCCCACAACCAGGGTATAAACCAGCCGGCTTTCATGCCAAGCTTTTTTGGACCTTCCACATCATATTTGTGGCTGTTCCCAATATATAAAATGCGTTCTGGCGGAACTTCAAGCTTTTCTGCCAGCTCTTCAAAAGGTCTTGACGAAGGCTTGAGTGCTCCAATAAGCTCCGAACTTAAAAGCAAATCACAGTCTTTTTTTATTCCCCAGATTTCACCTTTTTGTTCAGGCGGAAAATCCGAAAGAAGTGCAATTTTAAAACCAGCTGCCTTAAGACGGTGTATAAGCTCTGCGGATCCATGACACGCATTTATTTTTTCAAAGAAAGGCCTTAACCCCTCGTATACAATGTAATTGAGTTGTTGTTCAGCTTCCAGCATTGTACAACCAAGCTCCTTTGCAAGAAACCCAATCTGAGTCCTGTAAAGGTCGTTGTATCCTCTTTCATTCCGTTTGTCGGCACGCAGCATTTTGCGCACTTTATTAAACTTTCTGAAAAAGTGCCAGTGCTTAAGATAATGAGGCAGCACCTTTGCGTAGAAAACAATATTTCTGTAGAGCGTGCCGTCAATGTCAAAAGCAACAGCGTCTATTTCACCCAAGTTTAGAGTATACACCTAAACATTATACTATATTATTGTAAATTCGTCATTAGAAAAATGAAAAAACTCTTATAGCTCGGCCTTCAGCAAATCCAGCTTCCGCAGCCTTTCCTTATCCGGTGTAACGCAAAGATTTTTTTCCTGGGTAGGCAGAACAAGTCCTTTTGGACCATTTTTTGCACGTCGCAGGTATTTTACATGAGTGTAGTAAAGGTCAACCTTGCTGTCACCGCGGGCTTTGGAGTAGTGAACAGCAAGATTTGCCGCATCAAGCAGGATTTCCAGAGGAACAGTTTTGCCTTTTTGCGCTTTTATAAACACGTAGCCGCCCGGAAAGTCGCGCACATGCAGCCAAAGGTCGTCGCCGCGAACATGATGACGCAAAAGCTCGTCGTTTTCATTAGCATCGCGCCCAACAAGAATGTACCAGCCGTTTACAGTGTAATCCAGACCCGGATGATTTTTCTTTTTCTGCTGGGTTGGGGTAGTGTCGCGCCGGAGCAGCTGCTCTATTTTTACAGGATTCTGTTCCGCGCAGATTTGTGCATACTGTTCATCCAGTTTTTCCAGCTGCGACTGCGCCATTTTAATATCATGCTCAATTTCTACAGCCCCAGACAAAGCCTTTTTGTAGTTTTTATAATATTCCTGCGCGTTTTCCTGTGCCGATTTTTTAGGATCAATCAAAATACGCAGCGTCCGCCCGGTTTCGTAGTCTTCACATTCAAGAAATTTAGAATCAGGTGTAATCAGATGCCCGTAGGTAAGAATAAGGTCGCCTTCGTGTTTGATGCTGGCTGCGTTTTCAAAGCGTTCTTTTTTCTGCAAGAGGTTATTCAGTGCCGCTTCCATCTTAGAATGGCGGGTGTTGTACCATTTTTCTGCTTTTTCCAAGAGTGCCGCACGGGAAAGAGAAGAGGTCTGCTCGCTGTAGTGCCAGTCTATGTAGGAATTGAAAGATGGCTGTTCATTCCAATCTCTTATGGGATATTTTTCCAAAGCTTCCGCCTCAGTAATATCTTTTACCTCAACTTCAAACTTCTCTCCCTTAACTTCCCCACGTTCCGGTCTTCTGAACATCGGTTCAAGAATAGTGTTTTCAGTATCGCAAAGAATCACATTTGCCGCGTTGTTCCACAGTTTTATGTAAAGAATATAGTTTTCTTCAATTTCAGCAGGTTCTTCCTGAGCCGCAAGCTCCTCCTTAGAAAGCACCGGTTTTTTCACAAGCGAAATATGAACAGTCTGCTGGTTTGCCTTTTTTTCTTCGGCAAGAACCATGCGGCTAAGCTCCATTTTTATAACACGTTCAAACCCAAGCTGCTGGCACGAATTAATGCGGCATCCCTTTATATGTGATTTCAAAAACTCCATAAATCGCAGAGGCTTGTCATTTTTAGTAATCTTCCGCCTTGTTTCATTAATCCTTACAGCATTCTGCGCCGTGCAAACAACAACAGTTTTAGCCGCCCCTTCCTTGTAAGTATAAAACGCCAGCAAATCATAAGAAGGCTGCACAATTTCCTGAACAAACGCGCCTGCCAGGTCCAGTTCCTCGAGAATTAAGTTTATTTCGTTACAGTTGAGAGACATAATTCACTTAAAAGTATAAATCACTTTACCTGATTTGTCATATTATTTATCCATATCCCAGCTGTCTTTTGCGTTTCCGGTTATGGGGATTTGTTCTCCAAGATAGGTTGGTTTTGAATCTAATAGAACCATAAAAAAGGCTTTTATTCTGGCAAGGGCTTCGCGGGTGTTCCAGTTGGTGTGAGTCTGCTTGCTGTAGCCTGTAAGTTCCGGTGCTTCGTAACCGACGATGTTCAGGCCAAGCTTTCTGCCAATATAAACAGACCTTGCAAGATGAAACTTCTGGGTAACAACAACAGCGTTGTCTACACAAAAAATATCTCTTGCGCGGTACATGGTTTCGTAAGTAGAAAATCCTGCGTGATCCATAAAAATAATATCAGGCTGAACATTGTAAATTCTTTGCATGTATAATCGCATCTGGTTTACTTCATCATAATCTGTGCGGCCGTGGTCGCCTGAAATTAAAATGCGCTGGGCCTTTGAATGATTAACGCAATCAACTCCGGCTTCGATTCTGTCGCGAACAACATCAGAAATATTATTTGCATAAACCTTAGCCCCGGGAATGATTACAGTATAAGACTGGGGCAGACTGGTGATGTTTGTATAAATGTAAGGCTTTGCGTAGTTGATGATATAAAGATTTATGCCTGCAGCAAATAAAATCCCAATAAGAAAAATGGAGGCGGCAATTATAAAAAATATTTTTCGTCGTTTCATTTTATGCGTTCGGTAATTTCATCTACAAGTAAATTGTATTTTCTTTGTCCAATTACAAAACTTAGTAGAACCATTCCTACAATACAAACAACAGAAAGAATAATCCCGGAAACTAAATCAGAAAGATTAATAAACAATAACAAAGCAACAATCAATGCTAATATGTAACTGTAACTAAGAAAACCCTTTACTACAATTTCTCTGTTTTCTGCATCAATATAAATTGAACCTTTGATATCATCAAAATTATTCCGCCCGGAAATTAATATTTGCTTACGGAAAAAGAATGTCTGCTCATTGAAAATATGCCCGGTATATCTTTTAAAAGCGTTTATCGAATTAATGTGGTTTATTAAATAAGTAATTTCAGTGTTAGCTTTTTCCAGATTCTGAATTTCAATTGTCTTCCTGAAAACCGGAATGCCATAAAGAAAATAAAACTTATTCCACGTAGAATTCAAAACAACTTCAACAACCGCGAGAACACATAATATAACAATACATATATGCCATGAAACCATTTTACTCATCCTCCTGAGGTGGTCGGCAATTAGTAAATGCCATAAATGTCTCTAAATATATTTTGTGTTTTTGGAGTTAAAGAAGGGAGCTTCTTTTTCAGATAATTGTAAACATCTTCGTGCTGTTCGGCATTTGAACCTAATGACCAGTATGCAGAAGATTTAACTGCATTTCGAACAAGTAAATCCTGAGGGAAGAATGAATATAAAGTTTTCATGTTGCTCTTGAGTTCTTCGTCCTCAGAGGTAAGGAAGATAACAGAAAGACAATCCATATCATACGCGCTTGTAAAAACGCCGTTCTCGTTTTCTAAGCCCAGATATTCAATCCAGTCATCGCCAATTATTTTATTTGCATATGCTTCGTTTACATTTGCTGTAATTGCGTCTTCTGTGTCTGCATAAGCAATAATCTGATCAAGATAATATGTGTCTGATGTCTGAAAATATTGATCCCAATAACTATCTAAAGTCTTACCGCCATTCTGCGAAAAATCAAACGGCAATATTTCTTTCTTTGCAGTTTTTGTCGACTGACAAGATGAAAGTGCAAGTACCAGTAATCCAACTAAAATAAAAGCAATTTTTTTCATTTTTTTTCTCCAGATAAACTTTATGTTTCGTGTGTACTTGAATTATAAATCACTTTATCTGATTTGTCATGAAAAAAGGCTGCTGGAGTTTAAAAAGAGTCTTCAAAATAATCATCTCGCTGGCTCAGCCAGGTAAAGTTTAATTGTTTCAATTGATTAGAATCAACTTTTGTTAATGGATATACAAATTCTTTTACAACAATTTCTTTTTCTTTAATTGTGTATTCATAAATTATAAATTCTAAATCACAAAAATCATCGCTGCTATTTAAATAGTATCTTCCAACTGCAATTATTTTTGTATCCGTGAGCCAGCAAAATGAATCAAGCCCGCCGCTACTTCCAAAAAAATCACTGAATAAAAGTTTTTCATTTCTGTCAAAAATTCCAAAGACAGAATCGACATCGAATAAAGGAGAATATTTTCCACTCTTTTGTTTGCTTAATGTACAGTAAATATCGTTGTAAGCAAACTTATCGCCAAAATAATTCCATTTTTTCAAAACAGGAAATAATTTGTTTTTATATGATATGCTTCCTTTTTCCTTTTCTATAGTTCTTTGTCTGTCAAATTTGAAATTGTTAATTTGTACTTTCTGGTCAATTTTCTGTATTTCATAAATCCACCATTTTAACTCAGGAGGAAAATCAAAATCTTGTGCGAACAGATATACATGAGAAAATAATACGATTAAAAATACAAATACTTTTTTCATTTTTATCTCCATCGACTTTTATGTCTCTGCCTATTCTTTATCATTAAAAATATTCATAACTATCAGTTACATAAACAAAATACCAGTTTTCGTGGCTTGTTGGAAATATTTCTTTGAAGCGGTCAGGTTTTGGATTATTATAAATGATGTCTTCTTCTGAATAAACGATGATGTTTTTAAACTTTGTGTTTGGGTATATGTTAAGAAGAGTTCCTTTTCTGTATTCCAGCTCAAAAATCATAATGCCATTGTATTCTTCACCAAGAAGAGTTCGTCGTTCCCCAAGCCTGCAGCACCAGATGTCATGAGGAAAAGAGTCAACCCCAAAACTGTAATCTTCAAAACTGATAAAATTATTTTCAAAATATTTTAATAAAGAATCAGGCTTAGAATATTTATATGAAGTGATTGTATGAATCGGGAAAAAACAAACGAAGAGAATAAATAGAACCGCAAGAATTCCAAAGATATAAAACTTCTTTTTATTAAACACCTTGTTTTATTCTCCTGCAGGTTCACTTTTTGAGAACCAGACATCCCAATACGGTTTTTCTTCGGTTGGTGGGTCCAGCCTTGGATATTCAATTTCAATCAAATGAACTCCGGGTTTTCCAGAGACAAATAAGATGCACATGCCTGGTTTTATTTCTTTGTATGTATACGGAATATCAATTGAAATGTTTCCGTTTTTGTCTGCTTTTACATTTTGTTTTGAACTGACAAGATTAATTTGATTTCCTTCTGAATCAACAAGATCCAGAGATAATACTTCATTGCGGCCCCAGTTTGTTACAATTATTCTATAACCGGGAATGCTTTTATTAATTTCAATGCCATGTTTGATTTGTATATCTACCTCGGAATTATCTGTTGTCTGGCAGAAGACAATTCCTGGTACAATGAAAATTAACAGGAATAAGATAATTGCTTTATATAGTTTCTTTTCCATAGTCATCTCCTACATCATATCTGAATTCAATTAAATAGCACTCTCTGTCCTGGTTGCAATAATTCGTTCAATCTTTTTAATCATTTCATCATCGCCGCTGAGTTTTGCCGCTTCAAGACAAGATTCATCAACCTTGGCACCATATTGCAAAAGCAGATCTACCTGACTTTCCCAGCGCATTCCTTTTTTAATGGCTTCATAAAGCGGGGTAGTTGCTTTTTTTGATTTAAACTTTTTACGGGCCTTCTTTTCGGTCATGGTAATATATGAAAAATATTTTCCATCATCAAAAGGAGCAAAAAGACCTTTAAGGTTGGGGTCGGCTCCATTATCCAGAAGAGCTTTTATTACTCTGTTTGAATATTCTTTTTCTTTTTCAGATTCATTGTCAAAAAAATTAACTCTTCTCCAGATATAAGGTAAACGGTTTATATCTGCGCCATATTCAACCAGAAGCCTTATCATTTCTTCAACATTATCACTAGGCCCCCACTTAAAACTGACTACCAGCAAAGGATTTTGTTCATCCCAAACACAACCAAGGAAAAAGCATTTGTTAGGATCATAACCTGCGTCAAGAAAAACTCTGGTTTTTTCTACATTATGGGTAAGCAGTGCTTTATAATAATCTTCCTTAGTCAGCTTTGAAATAGGATTTGTAATATCAAGTTCCTCATATTTTTGAGCGAGTTCATCAACTTCATTTTCGATTTTGCCTGCGCACGATGTATATAAAACAAGAGAAATAAAAATCAGGCTTGTAATATAAATACACTTCTTCATACCTGTAATTCTAACATCACTTACGCATTGAATCCACTAGAAAAAGATGTGAGTTTTTAGTCTTTTACCATAACTTCGCTTATTTGAACATCTCCATTTGCAAAGTGTGCAATAACACAATAGCATTCACCTTTTTTTATCTGGTTAGTGGGAATAGAATATCTTTGCGGACCAGAAATATTTGGGTCTGGAAAGACCAATACAGTTTCGCCAATGCTCTTCTTATAGGCCTCCCAAAAATCATATGACCAATCTTTGCATTCATTATAAGAATTGGATGCAACCAGGGTATGAACAAAAACCGGTTTATCTGACTGAATAGCCATGGAGTTTTTTGAATTACCATTACGGAAAATCAAATCATAATTACCAGAACTCGGCTCTCCCAAATAATAATAGAATGGTGGGCTATGAATTGTGTCGTTGGATTGTGTACAATAACAAAGGATTTTTATAAAAGTGTTATTTAAAGATTTTATACCGCTAGGAATTTGATTAATAGCATTTGTAAAAGTTTTATTATCCTCATCAACAGTAGCTAATTGCCAACTAACAGTAGGGTGAGGTTGTGGATTATAAGATAACCATATAATATCGTCATTGCTTCCTGCATAGTGTTTTGATTCATACACCAGTTTCCACTCGTCATCTTCATATTTGTAGTAATCAAATGCTTTGTTTTGAGTTACACCCACTTTGTTATTGTATTTTCCATTAAAAGTCCATAAAGAATTTGATGTCTTTGTGATTGATGTAAAATAAAATATATCTCTGTCAATTGAGGCCGAAAAAGTTCCCTCGTTTATGTTGTTGTTATTATCAATTATTATGAAATCGATAATATTGTCACCGTGTTTTAATTCATCGAACGAAAGATATTTGTACCATCTTCTTCCATTAATCTTATCTACATTATCTTGAGAAATAACAATGGGTTCTCCCTTGTTCAGCCTGATTGTGGCATTTTTTACACCTGAACAATAATCTTGAAAAGTGAAATAATAGTTTTCGAAAGTATTGAAATATAGGGAATTATAATATTCTGGAATATAATTATCAAGCTTTGTATCGGTAACCATAGGTACATAATAATACTTTTCTGTTGACATTACACCATTTTTTATTCCTGCTGTGAGAAAAGCCGTGGATGAAGTTGTAAAAAGTCGGTAAGAATTGTATTTAAAAGTAACGCTTGTTGTTCCTGGTTCAAATTCTCCTAGAATATAGCTCGAGTTATTTTCGCGAATATAGATTCTGGAAAAGGTATTCCATTCAGAGGCAGAAATATTGAATGTTAAATTAAGATAACCAAATTCTTCATTTAGCGTTACAGAATGGCTTGTGATAGTTGGTGGGGTGGGTTGTGTAACTGTCGTTTGATAAGTAAAAGTTTTTGTAATATCAAAGTCACCGGCAAGAGAGCCTTGCTTTGGAGTTGCAAAATATGTTAATCCTGTTGTGAGATATGTATCTGTAGAATAATAATAGTTTTTATTATTTGTTGTATATATTGGTAACCAAGAACACTTGTTTAATGAATCTTTTTCATAAAACTCAATGTATCTTTTATTATTATATTCGGAGTTATAAACTCTTTTTATTGCAATTTCAGACGGAAATTTCCATATTTGTTCATCTTTGGAGCCTATATCATCAGTTATTGTTACTTTTAGTTCCAATCCATTTACGGAGTCTACATCAAGATTAAGATTCCAGTATTTTTCGTCTTCATTTTCACCATGGTAAGTAAATTCCTGTTGTTTTATGTTTCCGTATTTGTCTGTATATTCACCTTTGATTGTAAACAATTTTTCATGCCCAGGCATACCCTGATAAAGATAGGTACTACCATAAATAGGATCAATGAGTGCGTAATCATCTGTTCCATCCCCCCAGCTCCAATACCAGTCTTCGTCGTTAGCTCTATTGTATATTTTTACATTTTTCTTGGTAGTTGAATTATATTCCTGAATATTAAATGGGCCACCATTAATATTTCTAGGTATATTATAAAGGTCGTAAAATGGAGTTATGGAACCTCTTTTTATGACAGTAAATTCTTTTGCAGGTGCAGAATTTCCACAGGCGTCTTTAACTAATATTGACAGTAATACAGCACCATTTTCACTTTGAACTTCATGTTTTATTACAAAACTAGTAAGGCCAGTTTCATCAGTAGTAAACTCTGCAATACCAGGAGTATTTACATACTCTATATCTGGGAATCTTTCATTGTAAATAACATCCCCTGTCTCTGTATTAGTATGTGTTTCGCTTACCGTAACAGATTTTACACCACTTTGATTATCATAGTATTGTCCATAAATATACACGAAATCTTTTACCCTATTCTGTAGGATTTCTGTATCAGTCATATTTTCAAGAGGTATTTCTGAAAATGTTTGTATAGATTCCGAAGACTCAGTTATTTTATTTCGGGTTAAGAAAAATGAAGATTCAGTTGGGGTTTCTTGTTCCATTTCAAGCTTGTAATGAACATAAAAAGCTGTTTTCCCATTCTGTGCAAGTTTACTTGGCCCATTTTCGGTAGTAATTGTAATGTCATCTGAAAGTTTTATTTGAATATCAAATGTATAGAGGTTTGAATAATTACTCTCATCTATGTTGTTTCGTTCTTCAGCAGTTAGAATTTTTCCATATTTGACCCATTCATATAGGTTTCTTCCTTTAGGAGCGAGTGTCAGTTTTGTTTTTGTTTTATCAAAATAAGGTGTTTCAAATATTTCTATTCTTTCATTATTATTATCAACAAGGTCAGCAATGTTTTCATGATTGTAGAAAATAGAAATATTACTGTAATTGAAGATAGAATTATCTGGAGAAATATCAGATGCTTCCATTGGCATGTTAAAAGTAATAGTAATGGAAGTGTTTGCATAACTTAATTCTTCAAAAGAAGGAGAATAATCTATCACTTTAGGAATAGGAATACAAACAGGTTGTATCAGAATATCATCTGATTTTTTGTGAAGATTTGCTTTTATTTTATATATGCCCTTTGATGGTTCACTTTCCTGTTCGTTGATTGTGAAAGTAATACAATCTGAACGAGATTGTGTATTATTATTGATACTTACAGCTTCCAGTGTTTTAAAAATATAGGATTCACTATTTACCATAAATTGTAAATCTATTGAATAACCTATTTTGCATTCTTTTTCTCCTTCTGAAAGAAAAGTTCCCATTGCAGGATCAGATTTTATAAAAAGAATGCTGCTTGTGGCATTTGCATAGGCAATGGAATCTTCTATTTGTTGTCTAATTTCTGCACTTTTTAGAAAATTCTCACAGGATGTAAGACCTGTTATGAATGCCCCCCCCCATGCTCAACAAAAGTATAGTGTTTAAAATCTTGATAAAACGAGTTTTCATGCAAGCTCTCCTAAAGGATAAACTGGTTATATTAAATGATTACATAAATAATCAAGTATGTCTAGTTATACACAATCGTTGCTTCCTGCATTAAATCTAATGTTACTGAATTCTGTAACATTTAAATTTGACAATGTGTATAAAGTGTGTATAATAATATTATGAAAAGAAAAGAATTGGAGAAGCTGCTTAAAAAGGCAGGATTTGTTTTTGTAAGACATGGTGGAAGGCATGATGTTTTTCAGCGAGGAAAAGATGAAGAACAGTTACCTCGTCATACAGAAATAAATGAAATGCTTGCAAAGTCCATAATCAAAAAATGGAATCTCAAGTAAATGGCAGTTATTCCAAATTCTTTTTCTGAGGTATTTATTATGACAAAGATTTATCCGGTTATTTTTACAGAAACAAAAGACAAAAAAGATACTGTTCTGGTTTATATTCCAGATTTCAATGGTATGACAGAAGGATATGGCATTGCAGACGCAATACAAATGGCCAAAGATTACATTGGGAATATGACTTATGATAAACAAGATTCTGAATTGCCAGCAGCAACTCCAATTGAATCTGTAGACATCTCAACCAGCGATTTTGCAAAAAGTGGGAAATCTTTTGTTTCTCTTGTCGATGTAGATATAGATTCTTTTCGCCGCATAGAAAAAAGCCGTAATGTAAGACGGAATATTACACTTCCTGAATGGCTTGATGATATGGCAACCAATGCTAAAATAAATGTTTCTGCAGTTGCACAAAACGCACTCAAAGAAACCTTAGGCGTTGCAATGTAATAATCTGCCTCATTGAATCCACCCTAAAAATATGATAATATTTTGTCATTGCGAGCGGAGCGAAGCAATCTGGATTGCCACGCTGCGCTCGCAATGACGAAATGCTTCGTTTGCAATGACGAGATATTTTTTTTGCAATTAGGAGAACACATGAAACAAACCGGCGCACAGATTATTGTTAAGTTACTCGAGATGTACGGCATTGAGACTGTTGCAGGCATTCCTGGGGGAATGATTCTGCCTTTGTATGATGAATTGAACAAGTCTAAGATCCGTCACGTCCTTGTGCGCCAGGAACAGGCTGCGGGTTTTATTGCTCAGGGAATTGCCCGTTCTACAGGTAATGTTGCTGTTTGTATGGCAACCAGCGGCCCGGGTGCAATGAACCTCTTAACTTCTATTGCAGATGCCCGCGCAGATTCAGTTCCTATTATTGCAATTACTGGTCAGGTAAATACAACTCAAATTGGAACAGACGCATTCCAGGAAGCAGATACCTTTGGTCTTTCGTTCCCGATTACAAAGCATTCTATTCTTGTAAAATCGCCTGAAGAACTGCTCGACGCAATTCCTCGTGCTTTTGAAATTGCCCTTAACGGCAGACCGGGCCCTGTTCTTATTGATGTTCCCCGCAATGTTCAGCTTGCAGAATGTGAATTTAAAGAATGGCCTGATATTTCTAAGGTTCGCGTTCATGATATCCGCTTTCACACCCCGATTGATGAATATGCAGAAAAGATGGGCCAGATTGCAGACCTTCTTTCTAAGGCAAAAAAGCCTGTCCTCTTTTGCGGGGGCGGCTGTAATTCTGTAGAAGCGTCTGCCGGTATTCAAAACTTTGTAAATAATTATCCATTGCCTCTTGTTACAAGTCTTATGGGGCTTGGCTGTATTTCTTATGATTCTCCTTCTTTTATAGGCATGCTTGGAATGCACGGCTCTTATGCGGCTAACTTTGCCATGCACGAGGCAGATGTGGTAATTGCAGCAGGCGTTCGTTTTGATGACCGCGCAACTGGTCTTGTTAGCAAGTTCTGCCCTGATGCAAAAATTGTTCACATTGATGTAGATGCTGCCGAAGTAGACAAAATTCTTTCTTCTACAGTTTCTGTGGTTGCAGATGTAGAGTCGGTTTTCCCGGTGATAGCCCAGCTTGTAGCAGAAAAAAACATAAAGGCCGATGCCGCCTGGCTCAAAAAAATCCAGAAACTCAAGGAAGAAAATGCCAGCTTAGACTGTGGCCGGCCAAAAGGCGAAAAATTGGCCAACCCGCGCGAGCTTATTTCTAAAATCCCCGAATATGCTGCATACTCAGGCTTTAATTCTGATGATTTGATTGTTACAACAGATGTAGGCCAGCATCAGATGTGGGCTGCCCAGTATTATCCTGTAGGACGTCCACGCTCTTTCTTAACATCGGGCTCCCTTGGAACTATGGGCTTTGGACTTCCTGCCGCAATTGGTGCTGCAATTGCCTTCCCTCAAAAGCGTACAGTCTGTATAAGCGGCGACGGTTCCATCATGATGAACATTCAGGAGCTTGCAACTCTTGCAGAATTAAACCTGCCTGTAACAGTAATTGTTTTTGTAAACGGAACTCTTGGTATGGTTTATCAGCAGCAGAAATATATCTTTGAAAAAAATTACAGTGCTTCTGTTTTTGCAAGCCAGCCCGACCTTGTAACAATTGCCCGCGGTTTTGGAATCCAGGCCGTAGATGCAGATACCGACCCTGAATGGTATAAAAAAGCCTTTGCTTCAAATGCAGATAAAAAGCCATGGCTTGTTAAGGTTAGCGTAGATTCAGAAGAAAACGTATTGCCGTTTGTACCTGGTGGCCGTGCAAATATTGATGCAATCAGGAATTAGCTTCAACAATAAAAAATGAAATCTCACTCTTCCAGTCAAAGGTTGTTTTGTCGCAGGCAGCAATTAAAAGATTTACTATTTTCTGTAAGTCTGCATTTCCAACAGCGGCACTCATTTTTGCACCATAGGCCGAGTTGTCCGGAGTAAACCATTTTTCAATTTCGGCAGGAGTAACGCGTCGTTTTTCTGTAAGCTCCTGTGTTGCAACCTTTACTGTAAAGCCATTTTTTCGGAAGGTGTTTGCAATAAAAAGTCCGTCCCATGAAAAAAGCGGATTATCTCTGTCGCCAAAGAATTCCTGTTCTGCTTCTTCCATCTTGTTAAGAATTGCCGCAAAAGGTTCCAGGCTTTCCGGAGTTAAAATCTGCTTGCGTACAATTTCGCTTATATGCTGACCACGGCAAGGAATCTTCTGGGAAATAACAATCTTAAAACCGGCTGCAAGAGGAGACTCATAAGGAAAATCTTCATCCTGCTTGTGATCTGAAGAATTTGTGCTTTCTGTAATATCAGAATTTTCGTTTTCACTGTCATCATATTTTTGAGGAGTAAGTACAGCCTTTACCGACTCTGCCAGGGCAATGATGGAAGGTTCACTTGCAAAAGGATCTGTAAAGAAAACCCTGTCAAAAATTGCGCCCTTATACTGGAAGTTTACAAGAACATTATAAAAATCCTTTTGAGTCAAAAAATCAGTCGAAAGGGATTCTCCTCGTGTCTGTAAAATTGGTCTGTCCAGGTCTCCAAGAGTTCTGCCATACTGCTCAAGAATCTGCTTGCCTTTTTCTGTTTTACAAACACCGCAGGTTACGCCTTCTGGAGTTTTGCGTGCAATATCCCAAAGCAAAAGGCCTGAGTCTGCATTCCATACAAGGCTTCGGTGGTGGCGCATAAGCTGTGCCATAGAAATCATTGTATCGCGGATTCCTAAAAGAATTTCTGCACGGTTAGAATCAAGTCTCTGGCGCCAGAAACGTTCTGCTCTGTCAAATACAAGCTCTTTGGCAGCATTGCGCGGACTAAAGGTAAGATTTTCTTCCTGTTTGGTTTCGCCGCTTTTAAAATGCTCGTTTACCCACCATTCGCTTATAGGGTTCGTTCCAAACTCAGAAGGAGCCGGCTCTTTGCTGCCTTCAGGCTTTTTGTAAATATTTATAGAACCGGTTATTTCCGGTGAAGTTGCAAGCTCGTCGGCAGTATATTCTTCTGAACTTTGCTGCTTTTCAAGAATCTGTGCAATTTGAATTTCACGGCGTGAAAGTACACCTTCGCGGATTGTAGCTTCGTAGCCCTGAGTACTTGGTGTATAAAAAACGCGTCCCATAAGGGAATCTGGCAGATACTGCTGGGCAACCCAGTGGTCACGGTAGGCATGCGGGTACAAATATCCGGCTCCATGTCCAAAACCTTCTGCATCGCGGTTATTATCCTTAAGATGATTCGGAACTTCGGCATCTTCTTTTTCAACAGAAGCAAGGGCGTCAAAAAAGGCCATGGAAGAGTTAGATTTAGGCGCTGTAGAAAGATAAAGTGCTGCATGTGCTAAAAAGTAGCGTCCTTCGGGCATGCCAACACGGTCAAAAGCCTGAGCGCAGCTTTCTACTACACTAATTGCCTGAGGGTCTGCAAGTCCTGTATCTTCGCAGGCAGAAATAAGCATTCTTCGGAAAATAAAATGAGGATCTTCACCGGCAGCAACCATTCTGGCAAGCCAGTAACAGGCAGCATCAGGGTCACGTCCGCGCAAGCTTTTTATAAATGCGCTGATAATATCATAGTGATAGTCACCGTCGCGGTCGTAAAGGACAACCTTTTTCTGAATAGACTCTTCGGCAGCTTCCTTGCTTATATAAATGCGTGAACCGTAAGCTGGAATTGGCGGCTGATCATGAGGCTTCCATTGTTCAGGAGTAGTTTCAACTGCAAGCTCAAGTGCATTCAAAAGGGAACGGGCGTCGCCGTTTGCAGTATCAATCAAATGCTCAAGTGCGCCTTCTTCAAATTCAACATTCCAGTGGCCGTACCCGCGTTCAACATCGGTAAGTGCCATTGTTGCTGCCTTAAGCAAATCATCATAAGTGAGTGGCTTGAGCTGGAATACGCGTGATCTTGAAACAAGCGCTTTATTTACTTCAAAAAAAGGATTTTCGGTTGTAGCACCAATCAGAATAACTGTACCGTTTTCTACCCAGGGTAAAAGTGCATCCTGCTGGCTTTTATTCCATCTGTGAACTTCATCAACAAAAAGAATTGTGCGCTTTCCGTAAAGCTTATAAAAATCTTCGGCATCGCTGATTGCTTTTCGGATATCTGCAACACCGGTAAGAACAGCATTAAGAGTAAGAAAATTAGATTTTGTATGATTTGCAATTACGCGGGCAAGTGTGGTTTTGCCGGAACCCGGAGGCCCGTAAAAAATAACAGAGGTAAGCTGATCTGCAGCAATGGCGCGGCGTAACAGGCGTCCCTTACCGATAATATGATCCTGACCAATATATTCATCAAGATTGCGGGGCCTCATTCTGGCGGCAAGAGGTTCAGTCTCGTTTTTTACCTGTTCAAATAAGCTTTCCAAATTATTCCCGGTTCCAGTTTCCTCTTGCAGGATAGTATGACCACAATCCAATATCATTAAATGTAGCCGAGGTTGATCCGCTTGAGCCTCTGTAAGTGATTGTTGCATAAATAGAGGCCTGTGCTTCATCTTGTGATGGATCTGCACAAAGCAAAGTCATAAGGATATATGAAGAAGTAAACTGATAAGGTGCATTATTTGTAAAGGCAGCAGTTGATGATTGTGGAACTCCGCTGCTGTCAAGAAGGATTCTTGAAATTCCGCCGTTTGATGTATAAGAAGAAGTATAGCTTCCTTTTCCAACAAGAAGAGAATCGTTTGTAAAGGCGAGTGATGCAACCGGTGAACCAATACTTATAAAGCTTGTTGGGTCTGCAGAAGCATCAGTAAGTATATAAAGAACATCAGAAGAGGCAAGAACAGCAACACCTGCGTTGGCAGGGGATGTTCCGGCTTTTTCATTTGTTGCAACTACATAAGAATCAGAAAAATATTCATTACCCTCAAAGAAGAATACAGAGTGAATTTCGCTTGCATCATTATTAGTCAGTTTTTTATCAGTAATTGTTTTACTTGTTGGAGCACTTTGACCGTTTAATGTATAATAATTCACACTTCCGGAATCTCTTATAGCAAGATATGCAGTTCTGTGATCCTTTTGTGGTGCATTTGAAGAAAACAAATAAAAATTCATTACAAACTGAGTAGTTGCATTATCTTTAGTGGTTTTCAACCTTGGAACACGTGTTTCATTTGGAGTATTTGTAGTAATAATTTCCCATTTACTAGAATCACCCGTAAGTACATCAGTAAGAGCACATGCCCACAAGAAAACAGTATCCGGAACACCAATACCGTATTCATCATTCTGAGTATAATTTGCAGTAAGCAGATAAAGGTTGTTTGCATCCGAAAGAACATAAAGAATCTGCTGGCCCTGGTGACCTTCGCCTTCGTAAGCAGTAGCGTTAAAGTTATAATGATGAGGAGCAAAAGGAAGAGCTATGCCGCTGTTTGTCCATGCTCCGTGATGATTTGCATCTATAGATTTATAAAGTAAAGATCCGCCGTTTGAAACAAAAAGATATTCATCGCTGCCAACTGTACATCTTGCAATAGAATTAATGTTTCCTGTAACAGTTGCTGCTTCCGGAAGAACATCATGCATAATTCCGTAAAAAACAGGTTCATAACCACAAGAAGTAAAATGAGCAGCTGCAAATGTAAGGAGAAGTCCTGCTGTAAAAATTTTTAATTTATTTTTCATATCTGATTTCTCCGTTTTATCCTAAAAATGATACCTTAGACCAATTTCTGCAGTCTGGAAAAGTCCGTTAAAGTTCTTTGAAGAATCTTTAAACCATTGTGGAATCCAGTAAAAGTCTGTTGAAAGACCAAAAGAAATAGAATCTGTAATTCTGTAGTAAGCTCCTGCCGAAAGCTTTGTAACTAAGGTAGGGAAAATTTCAATATTCTGCCAGGTCTGATTTCCAATACCAATTTCGGCATAAATAGGGAATTCAAACTTGCCTATATACGGCTGATACATAGCACCAAAGGTAATTGGAATCATTACCAGAACTTTTTCACCGATTGAAATGTTATATGTTGCACCAAGTTCGCCACCAACGGCAAGGTATTCAGAAAGGAATTTAAAATAACCGATAGAGGCCATTCCGCCTGTTTTAAGCTGACCTTTAAAGTTAAGCGGGAAAATTGCTCCAAGTTTTATTTTCAGAAACTGATCTCCGGCGCCGTTTGTTGAATAAACGTAAACATCATCCTCATCAAAACCATCATCTTCTTCCTGTGCAAAAAGAAAGGTTGAAAGTGTAAGGAAAATCAATAATAAAGAAAAAAAGCGTTTCATATTGCTCCAACTGTGTTTTTTTAATATTCTATGTAAAAACGAAGTAAATAACAAGAGGTTACAAAATGAGTGCTGTTATAATTGACGGAAAGCAGATTGCCGCAGATGTTCGCGCCGATGTTGCAAAAAAAGTTAGTGAATTAAAGGAAAAAGGCGTTATTCCATGCCTTGCAGTAATTTTAGTTGGTGAAAATCCAGCAAGTGTTTCGTATGTTACAGGAAAACGCAAGGCTTTAGCAGAAGTTGGCATGAATGACCGTTCAATTTTGCTGCCTGAAACAACAAGCGAAGAAGAATTGCTCAAATTAATTGCAGAACTCAATGCAGACAGTACAGTTCACGGTATTCTTGTTCAACTTCCTCTTCCAAAGCATATAAATGAAGATAAAGTTATAATGGCAATTGACCCTTCAAAAGACGTAGACGGCTTTCATCCGGTAAGCGTAGGCAATATGATGATTGGCCGTCCTGGATTTTTGCCATGTACCCCACACGGAATCATAGTTTTACTCAAAAAAATGGGAATCCAGACAGCCGGAAAGCACGCAGTTGTAATCGGACGCTCTAATATAGTAGGAAAACCTGTTAGCATTCTTCTTGCCCGTAAAGATGTAAACTGTACAGTCACAATGTGCCATACCGGAACAGTAAATATGGCAGAAATTACCCGACAGGCAGATATTATTGTTGTTGCTTCGGGTCATCCTCATACACTTACAGGCGATATGGTAAAAGACGGCGCTGTAATTATTGACGTTGGTGTAAACCGCATTCCGGATGCCTCTAAAAAATCAGGCTTCCGCTTAATCGGTGACTGTGATTTTGATGATTTAGTAGAAAAAGCTTCTTACATCACACCGGTTCCGGGTGGAGTAGGGCCAATGACTATTGCAATGCTCATGCAGAATACACTTCAAAGTGCAATGGAAGCAAACTAAGGGCATAAAGGGGATTCGGGGGCTTGGCAAAGAAAGGTTTTTACGCAGTATTTGTTTTAATATTCGCTTTAGCAATCATTTCTCTTGTTTCCTGTGCTTCAACAGGCTTTCCGGAGTCTCCAATCAAAAAAGGAAAACGCGAATACACCCTTTCTGACCGTTATGTTTTTGATGAAGAAGGCCGCGAACTTCTTTTTGAAGGTTATGAAAAGCTTGGAGACTATGACGAGCCTAATTTATGGAATGAAGAAGTGCGCCAGGCTGATTATGATGAAAACGGCCGTTTAATCCGCGTTTTTATTGACGGAGACAGGACTTATCCCGAAGAAAGGTTTTATTCCTATGACGAAGAAGGAAACCTTATTTCTGATGAAGATATGGATTATATGCGTTTGCTCCTAGAAGGCATAGAAAAATCAGACAAGCCGGTTTTTGAAGAAAAAGTACCGGACGGTACCTGGGAAAAATATGAATATGCCGATGACGGAAGCTATACTTATACAAATAACCGCGGCTATAATAATGACCTTATTAAAAAAAGTTATGATTCCGAGGGGCGCCTTGTTTACGAAAAGGATTTTTATGGCAATGAAACCTGGTATGATACCCTGGGCAGAATCACTCGGAAAGATTATCATTATATAGAGTATGATGATCAGGACCGCATAATATATGAAAAGTTTGATGAAAACACTGTAGCTCAAATCTGGCGTGGTTTTGATGAAGAAGGGCGACAGAACTGGTTTAAAGAGCTCGAAACAAATGAATTAAGCCCTGATTGGGATGAGTTACGCGAAATTGAAGTTACTTATGACAAAGAAGGTTTCCCTACATACATAATAGAAAAAATATATAAACATCTTAATTCCGAAGAAATGGAATATATATGTACAGAGCGCTTTTATATAAATAAATATTCCTATTACGAAAACGGACAGATGAACGAATGCCGCCAGTATCGTTACCTGAACCGAACAGACGAATGGATTCCGAATAATTAGTCCTATATACTTTTAGAAAAAAATACATTATAATTTAACTTCGTCATCCCGAACTTGTTTCGGGATCCCAACTTTAAATGAGATGCTGAAACAAGTTCAGCATGACAGATATTTATAGGAGCTTATATGTCAAAAGACGGAAAGTCCGTTTTTTCTGCTGATCTTCTTAAGTTTATAGAAGAATGGAAGGAAAAACCGGGAAATCTCATCATGATTTTGCACCGTGTTCAGGAAGAACAGGGTTATATTTCTAACGAAGCAGCTATGGAAGTTGCAGAACGCACAGGTATTCCTGCAGCCCGCGTTTTTGGAGTTGTTTCGTTCTATCATTTCTTTAAGACCGAAAAGCCTGGAAAGAATCAGATCAGTGTTTGTCTGGGAACAGCCTGCTACCTCAAGGGTGGACAGGATCTTTACGACGAACTTGCAAACATTCTTGGCTTGAAAAAAGGTCAGTCTACTACAGATGACGGAGAATTCTCGCTCGAAGGCGTACGCTGTATCGGTTGCTGCGGTCTTGCTCCTGTAATTTCTGTAAACGGCGAAGTTTACGGTAACCTCGTAAAATCTCAGCTTGCCGGCATTGTAGATAAATATCGCAAATAGGAACTGGAGGAAAATATGACACGTGAAGAACTTAAAAAATTCCGTACAGCTTCTTTTGAAGATATGAACAGCTGGTTTGCAGACGGAAAAACAATTCAGATTATTGTAGGAACTGGTACTTGTGGTAACGCTTCCGGTGCTCAGGCTACAATTGCTGAGTTCAAAAAAATAGTTGATGAAAAAGGTCTTAAGGATGTAAAAATCCGCAGCGTTGGTTGTATGGGACTTTGTTCATACGAGCCTGTTGTAGAAGTTGTTGCTCCAGGCATGGAAAAGGTAATCTACGGTGGAGTTAAGGCAGATAAAGCTGCAGAAGTTGTAGATTCAATTGCATCAAAAACAATCCTTAAGGACATGGTTGTTGGCGGCGTTACCTTTACAGAAGACAAAAACGCAAGCGCAATCGACAACGCTGTTCCTTCTTATAACAAACAGAAGCGTATCGTACTCCGCAACTGTGGTGTAATCAATCCTGAAAATCTTGAAGAATATGTTGCCCGCGACGGTTATAAAGCACTTGAAAAAGTTCTTTTTGACATGACTCCTGAAACAGTTATTGATGAACTTAAAAAATCAGGACTTCGTGGTCGTGGTGGTGCCGGATTCCCTACAGGCTTTAAGTGGGAAGCCGGTTACAAAGCAGTTTCTAAGAACGGAATTAAATATGTAGTTTGTAATGCCGACGAAGGTGACCCTGGTGCTTACATGGACCGTTCAACTATCGAAGGTGACCCACATTCAATCCTTGAAGCTATGACAATCTGCGGTCATACAATTGGTGCTAAAAAAGGATTTATCTATATTCGTGCAGAATATCCGCTTGCAGTTCATCGTCTTGAAGTTGCAATGGAACAGAGCCGTGCTAAGGGATTCTTGGGAACAAACATCCTTGGTTCAGGCTTTGATTTTGATATTGAAATCCGTCTTGGTGCGGGTGCATTCGTTTGTGGTGAGGAAACAGCTCTTCTTCGTTCTATCGAAGGTCAGCGCGGTATGCCAACACCAAAACCTCCTTTCCCAGCTCAGTGCGGACTTTGGGGTGAACCAACTGTAATCAACAACGTAGAAACATGGGCAAATATCCCTGTAATTATCAACAAGGGTGCCGACTGGTTTGCAGGCATTGGTACAGAAGATTCACACGGAACAAAAGTATTCGCTCTTACCGGTAAAGTAGTTAATTCCGGACTTGTAGAAGTTCCAATGGGAACAACCCTCAACGAAATCATCTTTGACGTTGGTGGCGGTATTAAGGGCGGAAAGAAAATCAAGGGTGCTCAGACTGGTGGTCCATCTGGTGGTATTATCAGCCAGAACGAACTTGATACTCCTGTTGATTTTGGTTCATTGATTAAGCTTGGCTCTATGATGGGTTCGGGCGGTATGATTGTAATGGACGAAGACGACTGTGTAGTAGACGTTTCTAAGTTCTATATGGAATTCTGTGTTGATGAATCTTGCGGTAAGTGTTCACCTTGTCGTATTGGTACACGCCAGATGCACATGATTCTTGATAAGATTTCTAAGGGTCAGGGAACTATGGATGATATTCAGAAACTCGAAGATATCGGTTCTGCTATGCGTTCATGTTCTTTGTGTGCTCTTGGACAGTCTGCTCCAAACCCAACACTTTCTACTATTAAAAAGTTCCGTCAGGAATATATTGATCATATCGAAAACAAGAAGTGTGTTGCCGGCAAGTGTAAGGATCTCCTTTCATTTGTTGTTGACCCTGAAACTTGTATTGGATGTAAACTTTGTCTTAAGCATTGTCCTGCTAATGCAATTGTGGTTAATGAAGCTGGAGAAGTTAAACCTGGAAAGAAGCTTCCATACGTTGTTATTGACCAGAGCAAGTGTATTAAGTGTGGTGCTTGTATTGATTCTTGTAAGTTCAAGTCAATTTCTAAGAAATAGAGCAGGGTAAGTGAGGATAATATTATGGTAGAATTAACAATAAATGGAAAAACAGTAAGCGTACCGGAAGGAACTTCAATTCTTAAGGCCGCTGAAACAATTGGTATTAAAATCCCGACACTCTGCTACTGCGATGACCTTGAAGCATGGGCAAGCTGTGGTATTTGTGTTGTAAAGAACGTTGATCCAAGAACTGGTCGTGCCCGTATGGCTCGTGCCTGCTGTACTGCAGTTACTCCCGGCATGAACATCGTAACAAACGATGCAGACCTTATGAAGGCTCGACGCACTGTTTTGGAACTTATTCTTTCTAATCACCCTGATAACTGTCTTAAGTGTTCAAGAAACCAGAACTGTGAACTTCAGAAGCTTGCAGGTCAGTTTGGATTGACTGATATCCGTTTTGAACGCCGTCTTAAGGGACAGCCTGTTGATGATTCTTATGCAGAAATCGTTCTTGACCGCGATAAGTGTATAAACTGTGGACGCTGTATTACAGCATGTCACGATATGCAGAATGTATTTGCACTTGAATACAATGGACGTGGTGACAAAACTATGATTGGACCAGTTGCAGGCCGCGTACTTGCAGACAGCCCTTGTATCCGCTGTGGTCAGTGTGCTGTTCACTGTCCTGTTGGTGCTATTACTTTCAAAAATCCTATTAAATCAGTATTTGATAAGCTTGCAGATAAAGAAACTGTTGGTGTTGCAGCTATGGCTCCTTCTGTTCGTGCCGCAATCGGTGAAGAATTTGGAATGGAACCGGGAACTCTTACAACAGGTAAGATTTATGCAGCACTCCGTCAGCTTGGATTTAAGTATGTATTTGATACAAACTTTGCTGCTGACCTTACTATTATGGAAGAAGGAAACGAACTTTTGGAACGTGTTTCTAAGGGCGGAAAGCTTCCTATGTTTACAAGCTGCTGTCCTGGATGGATTGACTACTGCGAAAAGAAATTCCACGACATGCTTCCACATGTTTCTACCTGTAAGTCTCCACAGGCTATGCAGGGTGCAATCACAAAGACATATTTTGCAGAAAAGAACGGCATCAAAAAGGAAAACATCTTCAACGTTTCTATCATGCCATGTACTGCAAAGCTTTGGGAAAGCCAGAGAGACAAGAGCATGAGTTCAAGCGGCGTTAAAGACTATGATATGGTTTTGACAACACGCGAGCTTGCAATGCTTATCCGCGAAGCTGGAATTGACTTTGCTAATCTTCCAGAAGAAAATGCAGACAGCCTTATTGGTGCCTACACAGGTGCCGGAACAATCTTTGGTGTTACCGGTGGTGTTATGGAAGCCGCTGTTCGTACTGCTTACTTTGTTACAAACAAAAAAGAGCTTGGCCCTGTAGAATACGAGCCGGTTCGCGGTATGGAAGGCGTTAAATCTGCCGAAGTTGATCTTGGCGGTACAAAGGTTCGCATTGCTGTAGTACATCAGATTAAGAATGTAGACGCTGTTGTAGAACAGATTCGTGCTGACTTAGCTGCCGGTAAAGAACCAACATGGCACTTTATCGAAGTTATGGCTTGCCGCGGTGGATGTATCGGTGGTGGTGGACAGCCTTACGGTGTTACAGACGAGGTTCGTGCTGCTCGCACAAAGGCTTTGTATACAGATGATGAAAAGTGTACAATCCGTCAGTCTCATAACAACCCTGAAATTGCCGCAATTTACAAGGATTTCCTTGGCGAACCACTTGGACACAAGTCTCACGAGCTGCTTCACACAAGTTATGTAGAGCTGGCACAGTACAAGTAGGCGCGAAAATTTTCAGTATTTTGTAGAATTTCATTTTACAAATACTGAAAATGGGTATAAAATATAATAAATAAAATCGTTTTAAAACTAAATAACTATAGAGAGAAGGAAAAACCTGATGAAAGAAGTTTTAATTCCAAATTTCGGAAGCGAAAAGAATGATTATTTACAGTTGAACCTAGAAGGCGTAGAAGGAATGGATTCATGTTGTATCGTACACCTTGATGGTTTTATTGATACATACAACTCTTCATTCTTCCAGACAAAGGTAACAAAAATAATCGCCTTTAATTATAAAGCTTTGATTTTTGACTGCAAGAACCTTTCATATGTTTCATCAACAGGAATCGGTGCATTTATCAATCTTTGGAAGGCTATCAGACTTCAGGGTGGAAACTTTGTATTCCTCGATGTACAGTCAAAGGTAATGGAAGTATTCCAGCTTCTTGGTTTCTCTAAATCATTCACATTTACAGATTCTTTGGATGAAGCAATAGCAGCATTCAAATCATAAGTCTTGTGTAACAACGGGGTCCCTGAGCTTGTCGAAGGGAAAAAGAAAAGGCATCCGACGATTGCGGATGCCTTTTTTTATTATTATGTGATATAATTCTATTTATGAAAACTCATAAAGAATTACTTTTACAAGAATCGAAACCGTGGAAGGGGGTAAGGCCTTTTAAAGGAATCCTTGCGCTCCTTTTTTTTATACCATTACTTTTTCTTTGTTCCTTCCAGACTAGTGGTGTAAAAGACTCCCCGGTAATTCAAGAAATCACAGTTTCAGAATTAAAAACTGCAATTCAAAATTATACTGCCGGTACATATACAATTTTTAAAGTTACGGGGCAGATGACGAATGAGGATTATAATGAAGTCATAACTCTGGTTGAAAGCAAACTTGCCGAATGGGACTATGAAAAACTTATAGGACTTGATTTGTCAGAAGTAACAGGACTAACAAGAGTAAAAAGGATTTATTATTTTTCAAGTTTGACAATACCAAATACCATTACACAATTTTATTTTGATTTATTACTGGGCATACAGATACGACCAGACAATCCTTATTTTGTATGGGATGATGGTGTTCTTTACTCAAAAGACAAAACAATTTTGTATTTATATTCAAACGATAAAAAAGACGACAAATTTGAAATTCCTTCTGGTGTAAAATGTATATATCCGTTTGCATTTGAAGAGGCTGGTAACCTTAAAGAAATTACAATTCCAGAAAGTCTTACAAATATAGGGTACAGGGCTTTTTATAAGCAAAAGTTAGTTTTTAAGAACAAACAAAATTGGATCAGTGATAGAACGGGAAAAGTTTTGACTGCGGAAGAACTTGAAAATCCAGAAAATTACTACTACATCAACTCTGAAACACATATTGAAGGAATATGTCGAAATGGAATTTACAAGCCTGTAACAAAAACTGTGTCAGTTCAAAATCTTGAAGAAGCAATTAAGTCTGCTTCACCATATATACATACAGTTTTCAAAATTAACGGTAAAATCACATCAGATGATTACAGCAAGTTTGCAGATTGGGTTGTACGGAAAGCTATTGATGAAGATTGGATAGCTGGTCCAAAAGGATCTATAGGCTTTGATTTGACAGAAGTAACAGGTCTTACAGAAATAACTTCTGTTGGTGACTATGTTTTTAGTCTGGCTATACCAGATACTGTTACAACAATTACATATTTGAATTCTCAATCTGTTATATCGGTAACAAATATTGCTGATAATCCCAATTTTTCATGTGAAGATGAAGTTCTTTATTCAAAAGATAAAACTATTTTGTATGCATACCCAATGATTAAGGAGAACCAAACCTTTACAATTCCTTCTACAGTTACAAAAATAAATAGTGGAGCATTTTACGTAAATTTCTATATTAAAGATATTATAATTCCGGAAAGTGTCGTTTATATAGGGCAGGACAACTTTACCCATTCAGATATCAAAACGCTCACTTTTGAAAACAAAAATGATTGGGAAACCTGTTCTTCACACAAAGTATTAACAGAATTCGAATTGGAAAATCCAGATAATTACAAATATGGTAGTCTTTGTGCAAAAGGCATTTGTAAGTCTGGTGCAGAAGAGAGAAGATAAGAAAGCAGAGTTATTTACAATTCCTGATGGAGTTGAAAAAAATATAAAAACCAAAAAAGGTAAAAAAAAAAGCATCCGACGATTGCGGATGCCTTTTTTATTTTGAGATCCCGAAACAAGTTCGGGATGACATATTCAACTAGCGGAGCAAGCTGAGTACGTTCTGTGAAGTCTGATTTGCCTGTGCAAGCATAGCGGTACCAGCCTGAGAGAGAACGTTTGAAGTTGTGAACTTAACCATTTCTTCAGCCATGTCTGTATCGCGGATGCGTGATTCAGAAGCCTGGAGGTTTTCAGCACCAATATCAAGACCCTTAACTGTGAGGTCAAGGCGGTTCTGGTAAGCACCAAGGTCAGCACGCTGCTTGTTGATCTTCTTCAAAGCTTCATCCAAAGTTCCGATTGCGCGGTTAGCTTCGTCTGGAGTTGCAATTGTCATGATTGATTCATCACCGATGTTGCGGAGTCCGAGAGCCATAGCAGACATTGTTCCAATGTAAACCTGAGTTCTCTGATCCATGTTAGCACCGATATGGAACCACATAGAACCTGTTACAACGTTTTCACCTGTTGGGCGAGCAAAACGTCCTGTAAGCATGTTCATACCGTTGAACTGAGCTGCAGAAGCAATGCGGTCAACTTCAGCGATCAAAGATGAAACTTCAACCTGGATCTGCATGCGGTCTTCAGCAGAATAGATACCGTTTGAAGACTGAACTGCAAGCTCACGAATGCGCTGTACAATGTCAGTTGTTTCCTGGAGGTATCCTTCAGTTGTCTGAATGAATGAAATACCGTTCTGGGCATTTGTAGAAGCCTGGTTCAAACCACGGATCTGTGAACGCATCTTTTCAGATACAGCAAGACCAGAAGCATCATCACCAGCTCTGTTGATTCTCATACCTGAAGAAAGTTTTTCCATGCTCTTCTGGGTATTAAGATCCTGAATTCCCTGGGAACGCTGAGCGAACATAGCGCTCATATTGTGATTAATAACCATAGTAATCTCCTTATAGTTTGGTTAATAGATAAAACACATGGTGGGCTTTCGCAAACCACGACGTGGTTTATCTCATGGGTTTCCACCACCCTATAGTTGATTTTCGGGTTAGCAATAAAAAAGTTTAGAAAAAAAATGAAAAAATTTGATAAAATTTTTATGATGAAAAAATACGGGCTACTCCCGTGGAAAATGTATACATATAGAAAACAGCCATACTCCCGCTAAGGTGCGTCTGCAAACTACTGCTGAGCTTGCAAAGTAAGATTTACCTCGCTACGCTCGTCAAGCTCAGATGTAGTTTGCAGCCACCCCTACGCTCCGTATGTCTGTTTTCAATCCCTCCAAATATCCACTCCGTATCCCGTATTTTTTCATAATCGCTTTTTTTATAAATATTTATCCTTTTATATCTAAACTTTTCTATTTCTCCGTTCGGTCGGGGGGGGGAGAGATAATATATATAAAATGCTTATATAGGAATAGACAAAAATGGACCAGGCTAAAAACTTGCGCGAAGGAATGGGGGGATTCAAAAACACTCTGGCGTGCAGCCGCGGGAGCGGCTATGTATATAATTACAAGGCACGCCAGCGTGTAGCAGGCTAGCCTGCGGTTTTGAAATCCACACATGACTGGAAGCAAGTTTTTCACATGTAGCAAGTTTTTTACATGAATGCATTTATGATGTTAACTTTTAAACTCTTTTTTGTTATAGTATATATATGAAAACAATAAAAATGCATTTTAGAAAAATATTTTATATAAGTACGATTATCGTTTCGCTGCTTTTGAGCTCTTCCTGCTTTGCCCAAAGTTCTTCTAACGAATCTAAGGCTACATCCTTCCAGTACATGAAAAAGCTTAATTCTGTATTTGATTTTGTTCAGCAGAATTATGTGGATGAACTTGATCCAAAAATCCTTTACGAAGGGGCAATCAAGGGTATGCTCGATGCAATCGGGGATCCTTATACACTTTATCTTGATCCTGATTACATGCGCGACCTTAACGATACAACTACAGGTAACTTTGGTGGTGTTGGACTTTCTATTTCAAAGCCTGTTGAATCAACTGCCGAAAAGCCTGCTTATGTAGAAGTTTCTTCACCAATCGATGACACTCCTGGTGCCCGCGCTGGTATTCATGCCGGAGACTACATTATTGCAATTGACGGAATGCCAACTCCGGAAATGACAATGAACGAAGTTTTAAGTCATCTTCGCGGTGAAATAGGAACATCTGTAACAGTAACAATCCTTCGTGGTGCAAACATGCGTTTTGATGTAAAGCTTGTCCGCGCACTTATTGAAGTTCCAACTGCAAAATATGGAATGATTGAAGGAACAAAAATCGGTTACTGTAAGCTTATAGAATTCACTCCTGAAACTCCAAAACGTCTTCAGGATGCAATGGACCTTTTTCAGAAAAACGGCTACACAAGCATGATTATTGACCTTCGCGACAATCCGGGTGGACTTATCACAAGTGTTGTAGATGTTGCAGACAAGTTCATAGACAAAGGTCTGATTGTTTCTACAAAGAGCCGTCTTGCTTTTGAAAATCAGGAATATACTGCAAGTCCTGAAAAAACTACTGCTAAGAAAAATCTTCCTATTGTTGTGCTTATAAATCAGGGTTCGGCAAGTGCTTCAGAAATCCTTTCTGGTGCGCTTAAAGATTATCACATGGCATATCTTGTAGGCGAAAAAACATACGGTAAGGGTTCTGTTCAGCAGGTAATCCCACTCAGCGATATTGACGGTATGAAGCTTACAATGGCACGCTACTATACTCCAAGCGATGTTAATATTGATAAAATTGGTATTCCGCCTGATTATGAAATCAAAAATGTAGAAGAAATGACTCCCGAAGAAGAGGAAGCTTATACTAACCTTGTAAAAGAAAATGTCATAACTGAAACTGTGGAAAAAAATCCAAACATGACAGAAAATGATATTGCCAGGGCTGCAAAAACTATTGCAAAAACATATCCTATTGAAGAGCGTTTGATTCGCCGCCTGCTTCGTATTCAGGTACAGAGAACTCAGGTTTCTCCACTTTATGATCTTGATTATGATGTTCAGCTTGTAAAGGCAATTGAAATTATTCAGAACAACAATTTTAATGACCTTATGCGAAAGACAAAGACCTTAAAGGAACTTCAGGACGAGGCACTGGCCCAGGCACAATGAGACAGCTGATTCTTCAGAAAAATCAGGATAAAAATGGACTCGTTTTAGTTGACGGAAAAGATTTTCATTATCTGCGCCAGGTTCTGCGTGTAAAAGTCGGCGATATGGTAAAGCTTCGCCTTGCAGATGGCCTGCCGTATGATTCAACAGTCTGCAAAATTGATGATAGCTCCAAAACAATTACACTGCAGGTGTGTGCAACTCAAGATGTCATTGCGAGGAGCGAAGCGACGAAGCAATCCACAAATGAAATAGCATTCTCCCTCTTCCAGTTTATCCCCAAGCCCCAGAAGCTTGAACTTATAGTCCGTCAGGCAACTGAATGTGGTGTAAAAAATATAATTCCTGTAATAAGTGAATATGCTCAAAAGGGTAATGTGGACGCTCTTATGGGCGGTAAAAGGGATAGACTTGAACGGATTATCCGTGAAGCACGCCAGCAAAGCGGATCGCCTGTAGAAACAACAGTTTTTGAACCGGTTACAGTTGAACAGGCGGTAGACCTTTGGAATAAAATGAAGGAAGAAGCAGGCGGTGAACAAAATGCAGCAGGTTATGTATTGTCTGAGCGCGCGGTGGTTCGACAAGCTTACCAACCCCACGAGTCCGGGGTCCCTGAGAATGTTGCAATCTTCTGCGGAAACGAAGGCGGAATCAGTCCGGATGAGCTTGAGCTTTTAACAAAAAAAGCCCTCTTACAACCCGTGCATTTTTCTGTTAATATATTAAGGTGTGAAACAGCAGCACTCTACGGAATAGCTGCTATTCAAACTGCAATTTTTGGTATATAGGTGGGATATATGGCAATAGAAAGAATCAATTTAATTGGAGTTCCAATTGATGTGTGTGCTCCGGAAAATCTGGAAGCAGCAATTCTTGAACTGCTTGCAAAGCCCGGTACAAAACAGATTATTTTCCTTTCTGTCTGGGATCTTCTTAAAGCACGCCGCAAGAACGATTTTTCTGAATGTGTAAAAAATGCAGATCTTGTACTCCCGGTTTCAAAAAGCATTTTAAGAGGCGCAAGGTTTTTAAAAAAGCCTCTGCCTGTGCGCTATAATCCTTTTACAGCAGTAATTCAGGTGCTTTCTATTCTTGATTCACATTATAAATCACTTTATCTGCTTGGTGCACACAAAAAAACACTCCTTAAAGCAGAACGAAATGTTCACGACACTTTCCCTGGTCTTAGAGTTGTAGGCCGTTATTCAGGTTATTATTCAAAGCAGGATGAAGACGATGTTGTTCAGGCAATCTTCAAATCTCAGCCATCGCTTGTTCTTGTAAGCGAAGGTATTAAAGACAAAAACTGCTGGGCTTACAAACGACGCAACCGTTTTTCTTCAAGCATTTTCCTTTATTACAAAGACTGCTTCGGCATTTTTGCAGACCGAATCAAACGTGTAAATGAAAAAACCTTTGAACGAGGAAACGAGATTTTTGTAGAATTAATGCATAATCCGTTTAAAATCTTCCTGTTGTTCCCATTCTTCTGGTATAAAACAGTGCTTTTGTGGTATAAGCTTTTTAGAAAATAAGAGTTATGAGTACGGTTTTAAGTATTGTTTTAACTGGTTTAGCAGCTATTCTTTTAATTCTGGGATTCCTGGGCACTTTTGTACCTGTCCTTCCAGGAGCTCCTCTTGCATGGGCAGGACTTTTACTATGCTATTTTTCTTCTTTTAATGAAATATCAATTGTGTGTCTTGTAATCACAGGCGTAGTTGCCGTTGCAGTTTCGATTTTTGATAATTTTATGCCGGTGCTCATGACAAATAAAATTGGCGGAAGTAAAGCAGCAACAATCGGTTCTACAATCGGGCTTATTATAGGACTTTTTCTTGGTCCGGCCGGAATTATTGCAGGACCTTTTCTTGGAGCACTTGTAGGTGAACTTATTCATTCACGCGGCGACTTTGGAACTTCAATAAAATCAGCATGGGGTTCTTTTTTAGGATTCCTTCTTGGAACAGGCATTAAAATGATTGCAGTAGGCTTCTTTATCTGGATTTACATTCGGAGCTTTGCTTTATGAATTTAAAAAATATAGTAATCGTTCTTGATCATCCGGATGAAAGCCGTAATATAGGTGCTGCCTGTCGTGCAATGGCAAATAATGATATTAAAGAGCTTCGCATTGTAGGCAATAAAAGTGATTACGACTTTGAGCATATTCATGTGCTTGCAATTCACGCAGGTCCAATTTTTGACAGCGCCAGATTTTATAACTCCATAAAAGAAGCTACAGCCGATTGTACAGTCTGTGCAGGAACAACAAGACGCAGTGGAAAAAAACGAGGAAAACTTTTACTACCGGAAGAATTTGCAGACCAGATGAGCAGTGTCAGTGAAGAAGGCGCAAAAATTGCAGTTGTATTTGGAAACGAACGAACAGGCCTTACAGATGAACAGCTTGATCAGTGTACAGCTGGAATTACAATTCCTTCAAGCAACGATTTTGGTTCTTTAAATTTAAGTCATGCAGTACAGATAATCTGCTATCATCTTTTCAGAAAAAAGCTTAGTGAACGAGACGGCGGCTACAAAGGAGTGAATCCTGTTACGCTTGAACGCATAGATAAAACTGTTAAGAACATAACAGATGACATGCAGAAAATAGGATTTTTTAAAATGCCGGGCCGCGAAGATATGGAAAATTTCTGGCGTTCAATTCTTTCCCGATCTGCAATTACAGAAAGTGAAGCACAGTATCTTGAAAAGACTTTTTCCAAAATGGCAGGTCTTTCCGAAAAGAAAAAAAATATGTTAGAATAGAAATATAAAAAAGCTGAGGTTTGAATGAAATTCTACGGAGAACTTTTAGTCATTATTCTTTTGTTAGTTGCCAACGGACGCATTATCATCATTAATAATGTAAAAAAAGATTCTCTTGTTATGCTCAGTCCTCTTGCTTTTTTGCTTTCAATCATCCAGCTTTTGAACTGGGGGCTTGATGCTATAACAGGCCTTACCCTTGTTTTAAGTGTGCTTGTCCTTTTTACAAACTTTCATGCGTTATTCCGTTATTCAGAACGACTCTACATTGACCATTACAGTATTCTTATGAAGGTTTGGGCCGGCATAACAATTATTCTTGCGCTTGCACTTCTTACAGGAACAATTATTTTTAAACCGATTGAATACGACAGCAAAAAGATTGGAGTAACAGAAGATGTAATCCGCTATGAAGGAAGCTTCCGTTCTGGTTTTACAGAGGCGTCTAATTTGAAAATGGCAAATCTTTTTCTTTCTGAATTCAAGCCGGAAGGAAAAGAAAATCAAAGAGTGACAGAAGTTGTTCTTTTTATTCCGGATAAACGCGGTGATACTTATTATTATAAACCTTATCTTCAGCATCTGGCACGCGAAGGATATATAGTTCTTTCGGCCGATTTTTTCTGCGGCGATTGTAAATGGCGTCATTCAATTGGAGACTTAAAGATTGTACGCCGTACAGCAATGGTAATTGATTATCTTACAAATCCTCAGAAGTTTATGATGCAGAAGGAATTTTATACTTACAATATTCTGCAGGAAATTAATGCAATGAATGCAATCATAACAGAACGCTATGGTGCAGAAACAAAAATATTTATAGTAACAGACTCAATGGGAACAGCAGCTGCCCAGGATTATATGTCTAAAAATGAAGAAAAAGTTACAGACGTTTATGACATTGCTTCAATCGAAGAATATAAAACATCGGGCTTTGGTGTAATTGACCAGACAGATACACTTCTTTCAGCAATCCTTAAGATTCCACGCGACAAAGAAGGCTTTTACACAAAATATATGGTAATGCAGACCAAAAAACAAATCTTGGCAGCCAGGAGCAGATAATGACATTAACCGAATTCGATAATTACATAAATACATTTCTTCGCAAGGAAGATTATGCCAAAGATATTTCTCTGAACGGAATCCAGATTCAAAACAGTGCACCAGACAGCAAGCAGATTAAAAAGATTGCCTTTGCCGTAGATGCCTGCGAAGCAACAGCAAAAAAAGCCGCAGAACAGGGTGCCGATCTTCTTTTTGTTCACCACGGATTATTCTGGGGTGCCTGCCAGACAATTACAGGAAGCTTTTACAAACGCATTTCTACCTTTATAAAAAACGACTTAGCCCTTTGTGCTTATCATATTCCGCTCGATGCAAATAATCCTTACGGAAACAATTTTGGAATTGCCTCTAAGCTTGGACTTTTAAATTGCGAACAGTTCGGTTCCTGGCGTGGAATGATTCTTGGTGTAAAAGGAGAATTGCCACAGGAATGTACAGTAAAAGAACTTGCTTCAAAACTGCTTGGTCCTGGTAAAGAACCTCGTGCCTTGCTTGCCTTTGGAAAAGAAAAAATAAAGACCGTTGGAATTATAAGCGGTGGTGCCAGCGAAGATGTAAACGACGCAATTTCCGAAAACCTCGACTGCTACATAACAGGTGAATTCGAACACGAACATTTCCATCTTGCCAAAGAAATGTCTATAAACGTAATAGCCGCCGGTCACTATGAAACAGAAACAGTGGGTGTCTCCCTGGTTATGCAAAAAGTACAGGCAGAAACAGGCATTGAATGCTTTTTCATAGATGAACCAACCGGATTATGACCAATCACCCCGTCATGGGGAGTTGTACAATGACATTCTTTCCAATTTCTGATATACTTTCTCTATGGAAAAAGATACTAAAGATAAACTGCTTCCGTTTATACTGACGGTGGTGGTAATTATACTTGATCAGATTACAAAGGCACTTATCTGCCATTTTATCCCTATCAACACATTTGGAACTCAGGTTCTGGGCGATTTTCTTCAGATAATACATGTCCGCAATAATGGTGTAGCATTCAGTTTTGGATCAACCTGGCCTGATGGATTACGAAGACTGGCTTTTTCAGTTATTCCTATTGTTGTTCTGGGAATAGTAATAAGAATCTATTTTAAAAACAACGACTTTACAAAAGTTCAGCGCTGGGCAATCTGCGGCGTAGTTGGTGGTGGTTTTGGAAACATCATAGACAGAGTTTTTCGTCCTGCCGGAGTTGTAGATTTTATAGATTTTAAATGGTTTGGAATTGAGTCATCTCCATTAAGACTTTTTCAGATGACCCGCTGGCCAACCTTTAATGTTGCAGATTCTGCAGTTGTTGTTTGTGGTATTATGCTTGTAATTTCATTCTTAATTTCAATAATCAAAGAAAGCAAACAAAAATCACAAAAGGAGGCAGAATAATGAACGGTGAAATGGAAGAGTTAGACGAAAAAGAACGCGAAAAACGCAAGCAGGATAAGATTGATTATCGTAAAAAACAGAGTACATCGAATTTGTTTTTGTTTATTGGAACAGTTTGTGAAATACTTCTTTCTTTCCTTTTTGTACTTATATATTTTATTCTGTCGGTTCTTATTACAACAATAATCCCGGAAAGCGCTCAATCAATTGTTTACAACATTTTACTGATTGTTTCTTTTGTAGGCGGCATTGCTTCGGGCTTCTTTGTATACAGAGGACTTGGACGTATTATAATAGACAAAGGAAATCTCAGGCCTAAGCTTAGAGAAGATATTTTGAATCAGTTTAAAACCCTCAAGGAATTTAAGGCTGATCAGGAAAAGAAAAAGCAGCAGTAATTAAACGGAAAGTGTTATGGAAAAATACGGCATTATAGGTGCAATGGAATCTGAAGTCCGCGCACTGTGCAATGAACTTGTAAATCACGAAACTGTAGAATATGCAGGCTTAAGCTTTTCAACCGGATTTTTAAAAGGGAAAGAAGTTGTAATTGTAAAAAGCGGAATTGGTAAAGTAAATGCCGCTTTGTGCGCCCAGGCGCTTATTTTAAAATTTTCAGTAACAAAAATAATCAATACAGGAATTGCCGGCGCTTTTGCAAAAGGCCTTGAAGTTTTTGATTTTGTTGTTTCTACTGCCGCAGTTTATCACGATTTTGACACTACTGCTTTTGGTTATAAACCAGGTCAGGTTCCGGGGCTTCCGGAAACTTTCCCGGCCGATGAAGCTTTAGCAGATACTGCTGTTACTGCTTTTGGTAAAACTGAATTTGCAAAAAAGCACAAAGTTGTAAAAGGCATTGTTGCTAGCGGAGATCAGTTTATTTCTGATTCTGCTGCTAAAAGAACTATTCAGGCAAACTTTGATCCGGCTTGTGTAGAAATGGAAGGTTGCGCAATTGCCCAGGCCTGCTATTTGAACAAAGTTCCTTTTGTAATTGTACGCTGCATGTCTGATATGGCAGATGAATCTGTTGAGCAGACTTATGCTTTTAATGAAGATATTTGTGCAGACGCCTGTGCGTGTCTTGTTAAAAAAATCGTGGAGGAGGCTTAAGCCTTATGGAAAAAAAATACAATGTAGATTCTTTTAATCTTGATCACACAAAGGTAACTGCTCCTTTTGTTCGTCTTGCTGCAAAAAAAGTTGGCGAAAAGGGCGATATTGTTACAAAGTTTGATATCCGTTTTTGCCAGCCAAACAAAGAGTTTATGACAACAGGTGCAATTCATACTCTTGAGCATCTTATGGCAGAATATATCCGCGACGAAATGGAAGGTGTAATTGACCTTTCTCCAATGGGCTGCCGCACAGGTTTTTATTTTACAGTATGGGGCGACCGCAGTGAAGAAGAAATTGCCGGTCACCTTATGAATGTTCTTAAAAAAGTAGCCGTTTGGGATAAGCCTGTTCCAGCTACTACAGAACAGGAATGCGGAAACTACCGCGACCACGATCTTGAAGGCGCCAAAAAATATGCAGCTGCATGGGTAGCTGGAATAGAAAAGAAAGGCTATAGCGCATTTATTTAATTTACCGATTTAACCGCGTATGAATATTCTTCATAAATTCAAGGAAACTGCAGTCTCTGTTCTTCCAGTTATGGCGATTGTTTTTTTGCTTGGATTTACAATTGTGCCTTTAGAGCCGGCGCTGCTGCTCCGATTTTTTATAAGCGGAATCCTTCTTATAGTTGGCCTTACAATCTTTCTTCTTGGTGTAGACCTTGGCATTCAGCCAATGGGTGAGCGCTGCGGTGCCGAACTTACCAAAAAAAAGGATTTGTCTTTTCTTCTTGTTACTGCTTTTGTTATAGGTTTTATTGTTACAGTTGCCGAACCTGATATTCAGGTTTTTGGAGATCAGGTAAGGGGAATCTTTCCTTTTGTAAATAAACTTGCTTTTACATTTGTTATTGCGGGTGGGGTAGGCCTTTTTATAATGCTGGGTCTTCTTCGCACCGTAACCAACCTTTCTCTTAAGTGGACACTTTTTATTTCCTATACAATTCTTTTTGTACTGATATTTTTTGCCCAGGATTCTTTTACAGCAATTGCCTTTGACTCAGGCGGTGCTACAACAGGTCCAATGACAGTTCCTTTTATAATGGCGCTTGGTCTTGGTGTTTCGTCTGTTCGCGCCGGTAAACAGGACAACTCCTTTGGTCTTACAGGCATTTCCTCTATTGGCCCGGTACTTGCAGTTGTTATTTATGCAATTACTCTTTCGCCAGGGGTCCCTGAGCTTGTCGAAGGGCCTGCAAATGAACTTCTTCACTCTACAAGCATTGTGAAACAGGTTCTCTACGAATCCTTCACCTCAATAGCCCCGCTTTTTGTAATGTTCATAGTTTTCCAGTTTCTGCTTCTTAAGATGACAGCCCGCCAGGTATTCCGAATGCTTATTGGTTTTGTTTACAGCTTTGTAGGACTTGCAGTATTCCTTGGCGGAGTTTACGGTGGTTTTATGCAGACAGGAAAACTCCTTGGTGAAGCCTTTGGAACTCTTGCCTTCCAGCGTGGCGGCATATGGACCTTCCTGCTAATTCTTACAGGCCTCCTTCTTGGAGCAATAATCGTTTGTGCCGAACCTGCTGTGTGGTGTCTTAGCGAACAGGTAGAAACAGTAAGCGGCGGTACAATCAAACGAAAGATGCTGCTCGTATTCCTTTCTGTTGGAACAGCTGTTGCAATTGGTCTTGCCATGTGGCGTGCTATTGCAGGCTTTAATATTAAATGGCTGCTTATTCCGGGCTATGTAATTTCTATGCTGCTCATGCTTTTCTGTCCGGGACTTTTTACAGGAATTGCTTTTGACTCAGGCGGTGTTGCTTCCGGCCCCCTTACTTCTACTTTTGTACTTTCGTTTGCGTTAGGGGCTGCTAACAGTGCTTCCGGTTCAAGCGACTCCTTTGGTGTAATTGCGCTTGTTGCAATGATGCCTCTTATTGCAATTCAGATAATGGGTATTGTTTATAAAATAAAAACCTCAAAAAATAAACAGGGAGGTCAAAGTGTATAAACTGATTATATGTATTGTTCCTCACAACAGCGGAGAGTTTATTACAAACGCTGCTAAACAGGCAGGAGCCGGAGGTGGAACAATTTTAATGGGCCGTGGAACTGCTTCAAACAGTGTTCTGCAGCTGCTTGGACTTGGTGACACTTCTAAAGATATCACAATGAATATTGTAGAAGACAAGGCTGCCACCTCTGTTTGTGCCGAAATTGAAAATGCCTGCAGCACAAAAAAGGCTCACTTTGGCGTTCTGTTTACAATTGATGTGAACAGTTTTATAAAAGCAGGAACAGGCAGTACAAAAAAGCCTGCAGAATCTTCACAGAATAATTTGGGAGAAGACAATATGGAAAATTACGAAATGCTTAATATAATTGTAAATAAAGGTTACGCAGAAGATGCAATGGCAGCTGCCCGAAAAGCAGGAGCCGGTGGTGGAACAATAATCGGTGCAAAAGGAACTGCCCGCGAAGGAGACGCAACCTTCTTTGGTGTAGATATTGTTCCCGAAAAAGAAATGCTTATAATTCTTGTTCCTCAAGATAAAAAAGAAGCAATTGTTCAGGCTGTGTCATCATTGCCATGCTTCGAAAAGGCCGGCAGCGGAATTATTTTCAGTAATCGTGCAGAAAGCTTTAAGCTTCTTGGAAAATAGATTCCCGTGCCAAGCACGGGAATGACAAAAGCCTCGTCATTGCGAGGAGCGCAGCGACGTGGCAATCCACATACTTGAACGTGTTATTTAATTGTAAAAGTAATTTCTTCTTCTTCCGTCCCGCACACAACCCTGCAGGAATGTTCCCCCCGTTCAGCAGGCAGCTGAAAAACAAAAGGCCGGTCAATTACGGCAAATAGTTCTTCATCATAATAAACTTCAAGCTCATCAAGCGCCCCACCAAAAACCTCAACTGAAACAGCCTGTTTTTCCTTATGCAGTTCCGAAAAATAAAAAAGCGCATTATTCTTTGGCGACTGAATGCTTAAAGGAGAAGTGTTGTAGTTTATCTGAACATCCGGTTTAGTTGTGCGCATCCATTGCTGGTATTCAGAAGGATACAAAGTTTCAAGCTGGCCGCCTGTTTTTTTATGCCAGGTGCACTTTCCGTTTTGATTTTCTGTGCCGTTCAGACAATATTCATAAACAGTTGCAGGACAGTCTGGTCCGGCCGGCATCCCTGAAAGAGAACAGATTTTTTGTTTGGTCCAGTTTTCTGGTTCAGGGAATTCAAGCTGCTTAAGTTTTTCTGCCGGTGGAGTAGTATTGCCGTACATGAAATCAAGCATCTTTTTTGCTGACCAGGCAGGCAACGAACTTCCTGTTTTTCCCATAACAGTCTGACCATCAAAGTTTCCCATCCATACGCCTACGGTGTAATCTTTAGTCGCTCCAAGTGCAATAATATTCTGATACTGATTCGAAGTGCCTGTTTTAAAAATCGCCGGATACGTAGTTTCAAAAGTCTGCGAATATCCAAAACCAAGTGCACGCGCACCCTTGTCAGAAAGAATGGAACAGATTAAACGCGCAGTATCTGTTTCATAAATCTGGTTTTCTTCAAAGTCTTTTCCGTCGCGCACAAAAACTGCAAAGGCCGGAACAAGCTCTGCTAAAGGAACTTCACCGGCTCCAAGCGCAAGACCCAAATCTGCCTGTTTTCCTGTATACGCAAGCGACTTAAAGCCAAGTGAATCAAGTCGTTCAAGATAATTGTCTACGCCTATTGTATTTAAAATCTGAACTGCAGGAACATTAAGACTTGAAGCAAGTGCAATACGGAACCGCACCGGCCCGTTATAGCGGTTGTTAAAGTTCGAAGGAATATAAAGCTTTTCTTCGCCGAATTCTGTTGGGATATCTGCAAGAATAGAAGAGGGTACATAAAGCGGTACTCCGTCTTCGTCTTTTGTTTCAAGAGCAAGCGCATATAAAAACGGCTTCATGGAACTTCCAGGCTGATTATTTACAAGCACACCATCAATCTGTCCGCTGTGAACTTCATCAAAAAAGTTTGCGCTTCCAACCCAGGCAACAGGCTTTCCTGTTTTGTTTTCAATGAGTAGCAGGCTTGCGTTAGAAATGCGGCTTTCTTCTGCCTGGACAAGTGCATCGTTTAAAAGCTGCTGCGCCTGCTTCTGGCATTCAAGATTTATAGAAAGTGTAACAGTGTGAGCCCCGGTTTCTTCAAGCGCTCCAGACTGTTCAAGGTATCTGATATAATGAGGCGCTTCAAACGGGTAAGAAAAAAGTCTGCCCGGCAAAAAATCAGAAAACTCCTGAACGCTCATTTTTTTATGATAGATTTTATTGTAAAGTGCACAGGCTCGTTCCGCACAGTTCTGCGGATTCTTTACAGGATCATAAAAAGTTGGGTTACGCGGAATAACAGCAAGACAGCAAAGCTCCTGTGCATTAAGAAGGTCTGCAGTTTTTCCGTAGTAAGTGCGTGCTGCCGAAGCAAGACCTGTAGCTCCGTGACCAAAATAAAGGCTGTTTATGTAAACTTCAAAAATCCGGCGTTTTGTATGCTTTGCTTCAATTACCTGTGCATAAAAAATATCATGAAGCTTTCGAGAAATAGTGCGACCCTTGTTTGAATCCTGCATTTTTACAAGCTGCATTGTAATTGTAGAACCACCACGCACAATCTGCCCGCCGCGCGCATTTTGCAGCAAGGCACTTAAAAGAGCAGCGTAATCAACTCCGTTATGAAAATAAAAACGCTTGTCTTCTGTTTTTATAAAAACCTTTTTTATTGTGCGGGTTATTTTTGAATGTTCAAGCTTTTCGCGCCTTTCACCGTTTCCGACCGAAGTAACCTGAAGCAGACTTCCCTTACAGTCGTAATAAACTGTTGAATAGGGAAGTGCTTCTATTTGTTTAAGAGGGTCGTGTGGAACAAGCAGCAGTGCCAGGTTCAGCAGAACAAGAACTGCTGCAACACAAAGCACTACCGCCTGTACACGGTTTATTCTATGATGCATAAGTATCCGTCGCCGCGGCCAAATACTTCAGGCTCGTACATACATTCAGCCTGAACAGGAGGAACCGGATATATACCTCGTCTTGCAGCCCTGAATGTAAAGTTTACGGTAGCGGTTCCGGAACCAAAGTAATCCCAGAAGAACTGAATTTCATTGTCGCGGATTGTCTTATTGCTAAGCCAGTGTCCGTATCCAAGCTGATTCTTTTCGTCCAGTGTTCCGGTTGTTACGAATGAAGAATCAAGAATTTCGGCACCACTAGGAATTGGAGCACGCACGGCAAGATATTGTCGTTTCTTATGAGATTCAATAGTAATAGATGCCTTGTACATTTTTCCGCTTGTAAGGTTCAAAAGACAATCAGAACTGTTAGAAACATTTACAATTTCGCCTGTTTCTGCATCTGTAATTGTGTAAGTAACTTTAAGACCTTCATCGCGTGCAGAAAGATATTCATCAGGCACAGCATACTTCATTTCGATTGTGTAATAAAGATTACCTTCACCGTTTTTCTGAATTGTTATGTCTGTTGGAGAATCCTTTTTAAGATTGTCAATAATTTCATCTTCAAACGGAAGTGTAAGTGTCTTAGGTTTTGCAGTAACACCCTTAAAACTTTCGCTCATAACAGATTTTTTGCCAATGCTTACAGTTCCTGTGTAGTTTGTTTCATCAAGGTTGCGAGCTTTTATGTAAGTATAAATTGCTTCGAGCACTCGTGAAGTAGTTGCTGTATTCTGCCAGTAACCGTGACTCTGCTGCTTCATAAGAGTATAAATAAGTCTGTCAATCATCTTGTCTTTAGCATCAAGTTCACAGAACAACTGAAGAATCAAAGCCATTTCTTCAGATTCAGAATTATACCATTCCCACATATTTGTTCGCTGTTTGTTCAAAACAGAAACTGTGCGACCGTCAATCTGAAGATAGCTGCGGATTTCGTCTGCAATTGTCTGAGCCTTATTAGTAGTGTCGGAACCGGCTTGGTAGGCAAGACCAAGCAGTGCATTTGTAGAAAGACTAAGGTCTGCACGTTTTGCATAGAGTCTATCCATTTCGCCTTTCATAGCTACAGATTTCTGGAGCAAAGCATGAATGTAGCAGGCATAAGCTCTTTCATAATCGTAGGCAATATCCGGATGACTGCTAAGCTCATTTCTTAAATATGTCAGAAGCTTGTCTATATCAAAGCCAAAGTCTTCTGGCTTGTAACCACGACTAAGTCCAAGGGCATAAATATGTGCTACGCGTAAGCTTACATAAAGCGAAGCATAATCTCCGCTAGGCCAGTATGGGAATCCTCCGTTACTAAGCTGATATTTTCCCCAGCTGCCTATGTAAGATTTTACGCACTTGTTAATATCAGCAACTTTAGAATCAAGACCAAAAATATCTATGTAAGAGTCAAATGCAATAAGCGGAAGAACGCGGCTCGACTGCTGCTCCAGACATCCATAAGGATAATCAAACAGGTAGTTCACGGCACCACCAAGCATTCCAAGACGTGTTGCATCAATTGTAAATGTCAAATCACCACGGCTGTCTTTTGCAAATCCAGGAATTACAACCTGTTCAACAGCCTTGCCTTTTTTGTTGTCGTCATCGATTGTACCAAGCGTTGCAACAGTTTCGTAAGTATAAGTTTTTTCAATCTTAATCGGCGAGTTCAGCTTTTCATTAAGGATATCAGAAGTAACAGTATATACAAGCTCAACAGTTCCCTGCTTTACGGCTGCAACATTAAAGTACACAACAGAAGAATCGCCAGGAGCAACATAAACCTTTGCCTTAGTGTTTCCGTCCACAAAAGCTTCACCAGGAATAGTAATGCGGCCTTCGCGTTCATCCTGATTTGTATTTTTTGTTGGAGTTCTTGTTTCAAGTTCAATTGTAACTTCGTGACCCTTTGCATCAAGGTTTGTAATAAGAACACCACATTCAGCAGTATCGCGTTCACGAAGCTTGCGCGGCTGTACCTGCTGAACATTTATAGGATTCTGTACAGTGAACTCTTCTTCTTTAAGAGAGAATAAATCATCCTTTACACCAAAGGCTGTAATGCGGTAAGTAGTAAGGCTGTCCGGAACTTTAAAGGTAACAGTTGCTTTACCATTTTTGTCTGTCATTACAACAGGTTCAAATACAGCAGTAGGCCTGAAGTCTTTTCGTTCGTCTTCGTCTTTTTCTTCGTCTTCGTCACCACCCTGAAGGTCCTTTACGCTATAGGTAACAGGATCCATAAGCATTGCACGAGAGTCACCACCACGAACACGCAGAGGGTAGTAGTTAGGATTATAGAAATATTCAATAGGATTAGGAACATGATAGTTGATCAAGTCCAGTACACCACGGTCTACAGCCATTACAGTAAGTTCTGCATTGCTCAAAGGTTTTCCGCCTTTTGTTGCAGTAAGAGTAATAGTTGCAGTTTCACCAGGCTTATAGCTAGGCTTGTCGGTTTCTACAGCAACAGAGAAAGCACGAACATAAGGGTCTACAAAAACAGGTGTTACACCAAAGTATCCCTTAGGCTTGTCTAAGTCTGGTTCTCCGTACTGATGGGTTGGTTCGCCCTGTCGTACAGAATAAGAAGAAACTGCTACATAGAAAACAGGAACATAATTAGAAGCAACAGGAACTTCAATTACATTTGCAGGAGAATCAAAATGTTTTACTTCTTCTGTAAAGATTCCTTCGCGTTCAACAGTAATCAAATAGTCACCTGCAGGAAGCGGGCTTTCCATAAGAATCTGTGCCTTGTCTCCAGGGTTGTACTGTGACTGAGCAGGAGTAAGAGTAATTGATTCAGAATTATAATTGTTGTAGCGGTAAGCGTCTCCGCCTGTAACATAGAATTCAACAGTTGTAATAACCTGATTTCCGTCAACGTCTGTACCGGTAACTGTAAGTGTGTACCAGCCTGAATTTTTAGGAGTAATTCCAAGCTTGCCTGCAGCAGAACCACCAAGCGGAATAGTGCCTGTTTCTTCTTCAATATCCTGGCGTTCATAGCGTGTATAAAGAGTATTGTCTACGCTCTGCTCGTGAATCATTGTCCATTCTTCGCGGGTAAGCCTGTATGTAACAGAAGCAACTTTCTGCTTGATATTTGTAAGTGTGTTTCCAAGAACATCTGTAAGAATATAAGCAAAATCAAGTTTAGTATTTATTTTTGCAAAGCCCGATCTGTCCGGATACTTTACACCAACATAGAATTTTGCCGGATGCACAGTAACAGAAGCTGCGGTAGAAATACGCTGATTAGAAACATCGGTAACGCTTGATTCAACGCGGTAAGTGTAAGCGCTTCCGTCTTTAATAGGCTCTGAATTACAAGAAAGAGATGCAGTTCCTTCGGCACTAAGTTTGCCCTTTGCATCTGAATAATATGTGCGGTAAGAATAAATATCAGGACCAAAGTTAAAGCCTTTTGTTTCAGGAGTATCAAAGGTTAAGTTTGTAGCCTGCTTGTACCAGGTAGTCTGATAGTCTGCACCACTAAGAGCTCCGCCGGCAAGATATTCAGCACTAAGCTCTGCAGTTAAAGTATCGCCGCTGTAGTAAGTAAGGTCCGGAATTGTAATTGAAGCAGTAGTTTTTACACGTTCAAATTCTGCAATCTGGAAGTAGATTCGTCTTCCACTGTATTCTTCACCACCCTGGCGCTTGTAATAAATGGAATAGTTACCTGGCTCTGCAGTATCCGGAATTTTAAATGAACCATAGAAACCGCCCGAATCAGAAAGACTTCCGGTAATATCATCTACAAGCTTGTCGCCGTTGTACCAGCCGTCTTCTATAGAAATTTCGTAATTACCTTTGTGTGCTGTAAGCATACCAAGAATCTGGTCACGGTCTATACCACGGAAGGTAACAGTTTCTCCTGGCTTGTAAACACCACGGTCTACAAACAGGAATGTTCTTTGCTGAGCCTTTCGTGCGCTCTGTCGTGAACCTGTAGTTACGCCGTCTCTCCATGAGTTATGAGAAGTTGGAGTAAACACAGCTTTGTCATCACCCTTGGCAACGTACACAGTAAGATTATCCTGGTAGCTGTAGTTGTAATTTTCATTATTTTCGTATGCAACAATCTGTTCTTCTGTGTAGTTTATAATTGCAAGACCGTTCTTGTCTGTTTTTGCCTGTGCGATTATGTGGTTGAGCGGATCGTTACCGTTACTAAAGCTGCTGCATTCATCAAGAATATAAACATCGGCATTAGCAACAGGCTCGTTTTTAGAAAGACTTCGCACCATTATAACAGCGCGGTTAATTCCCATACGTGCTGTAATACCAAGGTCGGTAACCTGAATTGTAAGAGTGTTCTTTTCTTCTTTTAAGTATTTTTCCTGTGACCAGTTATCAATATCCCAGAATTTTGTAGAAGCATCAAAACGAACAAAACCATAACCGTTTGTAAGATAAGGGTCAAGGTCGATTTCTTCAAAGTGGCGCTGATTTTTTACAGTATCAGAAACCATTGTTTTATTATTATAGGTAATGTTGTCGTTTCTTGTGAAAAGAGGATTATCAACAGTTTGAACTTGATAGAAAGACGGATCTTCAATATTTTGATGTTCATAAAGAATCTTGTGAGGATACTGTGCTTCAAGCATGCGTGCCCCATAATCAAGATAATTTACATAAGCTTTAACAGGACGTGTTTTAAAGTAGTAATAGTAGTTGTATTCGCCGTTGCAGTAAAGCTGTCCGTATACATCCTTAAAATCAGCCATAATAAAGAGACGGTATTCAGAGTCAAGTTCAAGAGGAAGACTGTGAATAGTAAGATAGCGGCCGTTAATGATAATGTTGTCTTTTGTAAGATAGAAAATATTGTCATTCTTGTCGTGGACATTGATATTTTCAAGAACAGATTTTTCATCAGGAATCTGAGTAAAAATAATCTGAAGAGGGTTACCAATGTTGCCGTCTGTATAATTTGTGTAGTCGTTAATTCTTACACGGTCAAAACTCTGAAGTGTTTTATAAGAATAAGTTTTTGTTTCATCAATTGTGTGAAGCTTGATTACAGTGTTATGAGGAATAGGCACATTTATAGTAACAATGAATGTATTGCTTGTGCCTTCTTCTACGTTGCATTCAGGAGTATTGTTCCAGTAGCTGAATGATTTATTAGTAAAGTCTGCCTGAACAGAAAAGTCGCCTTTAGAACAAAGCTTGTTGTCTACGTTTATGATAAGTTTTTCTGCAAGCGATTCCGGTTTTAAAAGATAGTTAGTTCTGACTAACACGCGGTTTTCATAATCAGGAAGCGCACCTGTTGTATTGTCGTAGGCGCACAAAGTTTCTTTAATATAGCCGCCCCAGATTTGTTTGATTTTTACAGGTTCTGCCTGAGTAGTAAAAGTAGTTTCGCCCTGAATAGTTTTTCCATAAATTGATTTTACTTTAGGATTTACTGTGATTGTGTATGTAACAGAAGGGTCAGAAGCTTCTTCTGCTTCAAAGCTTATATGCTGAGTTCCGTACCAGCGGAATGTTCCCTTGATTGCAGGAGAGATGGAAACAAAATCAGAAGTGGAAGACGGAGCATCAAGTGCTGCAAGTGAGCGTACCGGTTGACTGAAGATTACATAAAAGGTTGGGAATTTTGCTTCAGAAACAACGCTTGTTTTAGGACCCCAGTCTTCTACAGTAAAAGGAATGCCCGAAAGATCTTCCTCTTCTGTTTGTTTTTTACCCGGAGTATAAGTGATGAGCGATTTTTTTTCGGAAGAATATTTAGTTTTATAATCGCTGAGTTTTTTAATGCCAGGAATAACAGAAGTAGATTCCTTTTCTTTTTTAGATTTTTTTTCTGCAGCTTTTGTCTGCTCAGATTCAACAGGATAGTCAGGAGTTTCTGTAGAATAATCTGGAGTAAAGAACGAAAGCATTGTGGCAAAAGAAGCCCTGTCGTTTTCAAGAGTAGCGGTTAATGACTTTCGGAGGCTTGAGTTTTCGCCAATTTTAATCCTAGGCTCTTTTGGGAACGCATCCTCTGTCTTTTTATTACATGAAGCAAGACCGCCAAAAATAAGTGCAAGAGAAATTCCTGCTGTAATCAAAAATCTGAACTTTTTCATTTTGTAACTCCTGTAGAATTATTTAATCCTGCTGCAGTCCATCTTAAAACTGCCAGGGCATATTTCATCTGATTTTCAGGCATGAACACATAGTACTTTTTTTCCTGTTCATCAAACTTTGTTGCTAAAGTCATAACAGTAGAAGTTGTAGCAGATGCGCTTGTAATGCATTCAAGTGGAATTTCCACCCCTTCATTTGGAGTAAGAATTGCCACCCGCTGATTTGTTATTACAAGGTTTCCTTCGTTTCCCTTTTGATTTGTTTCTGTAGCAAAGTGAATCTTTTCGCCTTCGTTAAGATCAAGCCGCTGAAAGTGAATCATAGGCATGCGCGCATCTGGCGCTAGAGGAAGCTTGTATTTGTTGGTATCAACATAAGGATTTTCGTATTTAGATTTACCCTTGTTCCTGAAGTTCTGGGCAATAATAAGAAGCAGCATAAAGCCAAAAAAGAGGATAGGGTAAATGATTTTAGGAGAACCTTTTCCCTGTGATTGCTGAACACTTTTAGGAACACGGTCGCTTGAGGATGTCTGGTTGTTTGAATTTTTGCTCTTAGCTCCGCCGGAAGATTTTTTAGAACCAGGAGCCTTTGAACCGCTGCCTGAATCAAATGCTGTGTAGCCGCTGTTTGAACCAAATGGTAAAGACATTCCGCCCGTATTATAGGCAGGCTTTACAAAGAACACAAGTGCAATGAGCCCTGCATAAAAAGCACTGAGCGCAAGAGTTAAGATGATTTTAGTTTTTTTCTTCCATTGAGTGTAATAAAGCATGAGCACAATTCCAATAGGAATGCACAGAATTGAAACAAAGCATGCTATAGTGATGATTGAAAATAATTTACTTTTTGACATTCAAACTCCATACCGTATGTAAGCTTCAAGTTTTCTTTTGTTAAAGTATCTTTTATTTTACCACAGATTGGAGATTGCAACAATGGAAGAAGAACAAGGTTGTCGGCATAGGTGGCGGCAAGATTTACATCATGAATGGAAAGAAGAATGCCAAGACCTTTTTCGTGAGCAAGCTTGTACAGTTTTTTTATAAGCCAGGGTTCGTAGACAAAATCAAGGTTAGCCGCAGGTTCATCAAGCAGAATAAACTGCGATTGCTGGCAAATAGCGCGTGCAATGCGTGCCTTCTGAAATTCCCCGCCCGAAAGAGAATGAACAGGTCTTTGTGCAAGGTTAGATATTTGAAGTTCCGCAAGAGCCTGGTCTGCAAGTTGTTCATCTGCAGCTGTGTAGAACCCGTTTTTTGTATGACAGAACCGCCCCTGAAGCACAAGCTCGCGTACAGTAAAATCCCAGGTAGAAAATTCGTTCTGCTGCATAAAAGAAACAATCTGTGCTGCTTTTTTGCGGGGCAGCTTGTTCAAATCCAGTTCGCCGGGTTTTCTGAATACACAAAGGTTTTGCTCAGGAACTCCGGCCAAAATGCTGAGTAGGGTAGATTTACCGCAACCGTTAGGCCCGCATAAACAGGTAAGTTCGCCGGTGGGGATGGTGAGAGATATGTTTTTGAGCACCATCTTTTTCCCATACGAGGCCGAAACAGAATTTAAAGAAAGCAATTGCGGTTGCGCCATAAGACAATTATAAAGATATGCGCCAGGAAAGGGTAGTGGTGAATTTATTAAAAGAAAATCCGCTTATGTCTATGGTAAGTTCGTAATTTGTAGCGTTGTAGCCAAAGTACATTTCACCGTCGATTCTGGGACAGAAAGAATATTGTGCGCTAAGAATAATCTGATTCTTTTTGTTTATCGAATAGCCTGTAGAAAGGTAGAGCTCAAGCACAGAGAAAAAGGCCTCCTGTATCATCAAATAGTATTTACCTTCTCCGCTGTTCAAGTGATGGTCAATGGAGAAGATGTAAGTGTAGGGTGAAACTAGGACGCCACCTGCCGCCTCAAATGCTCTGATTTTTTTTGAAAGTTCAAGACCACAGAAAACAGAAGTGATATTGTTTGTAAGGTCAATGCCGTATTTGCGCCATTTAGTTGCATACTCGCTGTCCCAGGGGTAGTTTTGGGTGAGTCCCGTATGCTTAACGTCTCCGCACCAGCCAATTGTATTTTTAGCGTTGTAACTGATGTAGGAGTTTGAAATAATTAATGTTGGTACAATAAAAAATCCGGCCTGATTCTTGCCTGGTAAAAAGTGATATTTAATGCCAATAAGACTGTCATTGCCAAAAGCGGGGTAAAGGTCGCTTATAGAAAAGTTTGTTTTCATGCCGGGTGTGCGCCAGTCGCTGTCATACATGTGCCCGCACTCAAAAGGCAGAGTGAAATCAGTGGAAACAAAAAGCTCAAGCCCTTTGATTTTCATGCCGCCGGTAAGCCCAAGACTAAACAGATAGTCAGCATCCCAGTCCAGCCTGCTGTTAAGAACGTTTGGAGAGTCAAAAAGGTAATCCCTGAAAATCTGATTTTTGTAGGAAGAATTGAGCTCAAGGTAAAAGGATATTTTTTGTTTAGAAGGTTCTGCAGTTTGAGCAGTCAGAAAAGATGAGAAAACAAAAAAAATAAAAGCCGCCAGAAATATTTTTTTCATAAAAAAAACTGCCTCCCGACACGATGTCAGAAGACAGTTTGGATTTTACTTACAAAAGTCGATTAGTCGATTGGTTCGATGTCTTCGGCTTCGCGGAAGTCACCCTTGAAGTTTACTTTACCGTTGAGAGTTTTGCTTCCCTGAACACGTGCGTAAACTGCAATGTAATCCTGAGGTTCCTTGTTTGCATCACATGGCTCGAAGGCTCCTGTTATAGAACCATAGGCTATTGGAGTACCTGTTGGAGAGTTACCTCTTTTATCAGTATCTTGTTTTGTTTGCCATTCAGTTGCAGCTGAATCTTCCATATTAAGGATTTTCCAATCATAGGCACCAGTTGTATTGTTTGCCTGATACCAGATGTATGCATATACATTGCCTTCGCCATCTTTAGGAAGAGAACAATTTGTGATACCTACCTTTACAGTTTCCTGAGGTTTTCCAGCTGCTGCTGCTCCTCCATCTTCAGGTGCACCAAAGTTTTCAGCCTGAATATCTACTACATTTTCATATTTAGAAACATAGTATTTTCCGTATTCTTCATTATGCTTTTCTGCTCCCAAACCAATAATGTAGAAGTCTCTAATCTTCTGATCTCCATTTTTTGTTTCTTTTAGACCAAAAATAAGACCAAACTTGCTGTTTCCAATATTAGCAAGATCTGCAGCATTGAAAGTAACTTTTACCAAAGCACCTGCGTGTTTGAATCCAGTTGGTTTATATGCACGATATGTTGCAGTTGTATCAGCATTTTCATACTTATAGTTAACACTATAGTTTCCAGCAGTTCCCTTAATAATTCCTTCAGGGTCATCTTTTTTTATACCACAGCTTGCAAGCGACAATACAGCAGCCACAGCCACCAGTCCAAACAAAATCTTTTTTACCATTTTCATAGAAAATCTCCATAAATTAATAATTTCTGGCACCCCAACAGGCCCAGCCCCCTGCTCAAATAAAACGGTGGTTTTATTTAAACAGATTTTTTTTCCCAAAAATCACACTTTTTTCTTAAAAAACTTCCTCTTTTTTAAAATTATTTTAATAACTATAAGTAGAAAAATAATTGCAGGAGGCCATAATCCTGCCTGTTGCCGGGGCGGTATGCTCTAAAAACTTTATAAAAATCTGGAGGACTAAATTGAGTAAGATCAACGAAACAAACAGGGAACAAACCCTGGAAGAAAAATGGGAAAATGCAACGATTGCAAACAACTTCATCTTTTACAAGGTGATGCACAACAATCCTGATGTGTGTAAGGAATTGTTGGAGATTCTTCTTCAGATTAAGATTGATCACATCGAAATGCATACAGAAGAATCTGTCCAAATTGACTATGACAAGAAAGGCGTACGGCTTGATGTTTACGCCGTTGGTGATCAAAAGGGATTTAATCTTGAAATGCAATCCACAGACAAGGGTGAACTTCCTGAACGGGCAAGATACTATCAGGGTATTCTCGATGTTCAGGAACTGAATTCTGGAGATCACTATAAAGATTTGAAGGACAGTTATGTTATCTTTATCTGTGTACCTGATATCTTCGACAAAGGGCTTGCCAAATATACATTTGAAAACCTGTGTTTAGAGGATAATTCCATAAAACTGAATGACCGCGCCTACAAATACTTTTTCATTGCACAAAACTATGATAGAATACTTGATGAAAGGCAGAAGGCGTTCTTGAAACTAGTTATGTTAAACAAAGCGGAAAGCTCGGACAGTTTTACTGAACGAATCTCTAAACTGGTTGCAGATGCCAAACTCAACGTTCAATGGAGGAAACAGTTTATGGAATTAGAAAGAGAATTAGCTTATAAGTTCCACGAAGGCAAAGCTGAAGGACTTGCTGAAGGTAAAACTGAAAAAGCCATTGAAGATGCCCTAACTATTATCAGGAAATACAAGGCTACTCCGGAAAGTGCGGCGGCTGATGTTGGGGCGCCATTGGAAAAGGTTCTTGAATACTTGAAAAATCAAAAGTAATGAAATAATAAACTTTTTTTCCAAAAAACTTCCTCTTTTGAAAAAATAAATCATATATTATATATGGGAAAAAACAAGAAACTGTTGTGTTCTTCTTTTCTCCTCCAAATTTTTTGTATAAGGAACCGCTGGTCGGGGCGGTATGCTCTGCCGGGTTCCAAACTATTTTGGAGGAAGCAATATGGCTTTTAGAAACAGAAAATACAAAGATTCAGTATTCACAGATTTGTTCGGGAGCGACAGGGACGCTAAGAAGAATTTCCTTGACCTGTACAATGCTCTTTCGGGGAGCAGTTATAAACTTGATAGTGTTTCGCTTGAGCGGAAAATAATCGATCAGACACTTTATAAGACTTTCAACAATGATGTCAGCTGGGAAATCGACGGAAAACTGATTGTGCTTGTTGAACATCAATCTACGATTAACGAAAATATGCCGTTCCGTTGTCTTGAATATGTAACGCGTATTTATGAAGAAATAGTTCCTATAAAGAAACGTTATGCAGAAAAAGTCTATAAAATTCCTAATCCTGATTTTTACGTAGTTTATGTAGGAAAGAAAAAACAAACACTTGAACAGGAACTCACGCTTTCTGATGCTTTCTATACTAAAGATTCTTCAAAACTTGAGCTTGTGGTAAAAGTTAAAAACTGCACCGATCCGAATTTGTTGCCGATTACTGGAAACTGTGGTATTCTTAAGGAGTATTGCAGGTTCATTGAAATTGTCGAGAAAACTTATAATAAACATTTTGCAAAACGATCTTTTAAGAAAGCAATAGAACTTGCAATGTCGGAAGGAATTTTAACTGATTATCTTGATCGTAAATCGCGGGAGGTAATTAATATGCTCTGTGCTAAATATGATTACAAAATGGATATCGCGGTAAAGAAAGAAGAAGCCTTTGCTGATGGACAAGAGGCAAAAGCCGAAGAAGCCGCCATAGCTTTTCTTATAGAAGGTGATACTCCCGAAAAAATCTCTCGCTGTCTAAGGATGCCTCTTGAAAAAGTTCTGAAACTGAAAGAAAGCCTTCCGGTGAAGGTGGAATAGTTTTTATAAAGCAATAGAACTTGCAATGTCGGAAGGAATTTTAACTGATTATCTTGATCGTAAATCGCGGGAGGTAATTAATATGCTTTGTGCAAAATATAATTACAAAATGGATATCGCGGTAAAGAAAGAAGAAGCCTTTGAAGATGGCATGAATGCAGGAATTTCTAAAAAAGCAGAAGAAGATGCAAAAAACTTTCTAAAAATGAAACTAGGAACATATGAACAAATATCCAAGGGAACCGGATTACCAATAGACAGAGTAAAGGAACTTGCTGATGAAATTCGTTAGAACTAGAGGTTTTGCAAAACAAACAATGCTTTGTGCAAAATATAATTACAAAATGGATATCGCGGTAAAGAAAGAAGAAGCCTTTGAAGATGCCCTAACTATTATCAGGAAATACAAGGCAACTCCGGAAAGTGCGGCGGCTGATGTTGGGGCGCCGTTGGAAAAAGTTCTTGAATACTTGAAAAACGAATAGTGTTCTGAAGCCATAAAAACTTCAAAAATTTACGTATTTTTTACTTGAAAACAATCATAATGTGATTTACAATTAACATGCTGTTTAAATAAAACCACCGTTTTATTTAAATAGGCCTGCTCGTATGGGCAGGTGAATGTGAACAAAATTCAATATTTTATGAGAGGATTTTCTTATGAAAAAAATTATGACAATTCTTGCAACTGCAATGGTTGCTTTGATGTTAGTGGGATGTGCAAAATTTGGTGATGTACAGACTTCTGGTACAAAATGGAAGAAAACATTTATTCTTGATGGAACAAAAGCATCAGTTGGAGATAATCAGTATTCTCGTGGTTTTTCAGCTTTAAGTTCTTCAAAGAAGTGTTCTGAAATTGAAACAACAATCACTCTTCCTATTGGAGATGATAATATCTTTGAAGCATCAGGAAAAAGATCAGTTATAGGTCTTGCTTTTGATGTTCATATTACTACAGTACAGGGTAAAGATTATTATGATTTTGTTCTTGTAGGTGTAAAACCATCTGATGGTGAATTTTATGTTGAGAAATATGAACGCATTTCTAAAGATGAGTTAAAAGAAGATATGATTACAATTGATTCAGCTATAAACGGAGCCACAGAAGATAATGCATCAGGACCAAGTTTTACATCTTTAGATGGTAAATCAAGTGGACAGAATTTTGTAACCAGTAAAAAAGTAAACATAACAACTACAGCAGAATCAAAATCATTTACAATTTCTGTTACACAAACTTCAAAAGGTGTATATGTTGTAAAGAATGGAGAAACAACATTAGGTACATATGATCGTCATGATGATTTGAGTTCAGAGGAAACTAGTGCAGGCAAAGCTTATGGACAGGTTTTCACTTATGGAAATGCTCCAAAAGGAACAAAGATTAAAGCTGTATTTGAATCTGACAAAAACAAAACAGTAGGTCTCTTCGCCGACGAAGAAGAATGGTAATCTTTACGGAACCATAGTTCACTAAACACAAAGGTCACTGCCTCTTGGGTGGTGGCCTTTTTTTATTGCAAAAATGTTTCTACCAGCTGTTCGACATCTTTTGTGCTCAGGGGGTGCTTTTGGGTTTCCATGGTTAAAATCAGGTTTTTGCCGGCTATGATGTTTTTCTGGGCATAGGCAGACAGGCGTTTTACCAGCCTTTGGGCATATTCGGGGTCGTCCATTTTTCCACAGTGTTCCCAGTAAAACTCCTGTCTGGTCCGTTTGTTCAAACAAAAAAAATCCGGATGAAAGGTAATGCTGCTGCTTATTTTCACAGGAAACTCGTAGTGATAGGGAACGCCTTTTGCTTTGAGTATGCTTGCAATTATCACCTCCGACTTGGAGCGCACGTGTTCGTTTTTTGGCGTAAATAAATTATCTTCTGGTGTGTCCCTTTTAAGTTCAAACTTCTGGGTCTGCCATTGTTTTACATATGTGTTGTCATCTATAAATACAGGAGTTACAAGAAGCTTTCTGGCAGTTGGCAGCTTTGAAAAACAATTTATGCATTTTTGGGGCGAATAGCTTTTTGTAAATTCTTCCAGGCTGGCAATATTTTTTGTAATATAGGGAATCAGTTTTTTATCATAATCTCTTTGCGCAAGTGTTCTTGCCAGTTGAATATTTTTCTTTCGTATATAAAAACGCTTGTTTTTTATCTCTGAATAATATTGGAAGGTTCCATTACTTTTAGAAAGTCGCAGGGTTTTGTCAGCGATGTCTTTTTCCTGAGCCTGCAATTTTGTTTGTAATTGCTCTTCTAATTGCCTTAAAGCCTCCAAATGTTTTAATGCCAGTTCCAATAACTTCATAACATGCCTCCTTAAAATGTTATTTACGTGCAGACAAGGCTCTCTGCCTCAAATTGCACGTAGGAAAAGGTCTGGTTTTTATATGTTTACGTGCAGTTTATGCCGAAGTCCCTGAATTGCACGTAAAAAGAACCACTTGGTTTTGTAACTTACGTGCAAACATCCCGAAAACCCTCTGAATGCACGTAAGAAAGTCCCTGAGATTGATATATTTACGTGCGAATGGAGCAGTAGCACTTTTGTTGCACGTAAGCGCCCGTTAAAAAAATCCCCCTTATATAGTATTAAAAAAAAATTGGACTTCTTACAAAAATTCCCGCAACTTTTTCAAAAAAACTTCAAATTCCCACAAATTTTCCCTCCAATCTTTCCAAAATACAAACTTTTTACTATAATATTCTGCATGGCAACACAACACAAACAAATTGACGCGCAGACTCTTGAAAATCTGCTTTATCTTAGTCGTTTGTCTCCGGACAGTACTAATATGGAGACCCTCAAAAAACAGGTAGACGATATTGTTTCTTATTTTGAAATTCTTTCTAAATACGATGACAGCGAAAACCCATACGACGCATATCCAACCACAACTGCAGATGCTCTTCGCGGCGATACTGTTGTAGAAGGCCTTGATATGCCGGATGTTAAAAAAGTTTCCGAAAACTTCATGGACGGATACTTCCAGGTACCAAAAGTATTAGGAGAAGGTGCATAATGTTCTACACAATAAACGAAACCCGCCAGGCCCTCAAAAATGGCTCAACTACAAGTGCAGCTCTCGTTCAGTCTTCCATCGACACTTTCAACAAAGACAAGTCTGCACCAATTCCTCTTAATGCATTTATTGAAATGTACGAAGATGCCCTTGCCAAGGCTCAGGCTGCCGACAAAGAAATTGCAACTGCCCGCGCCGCTGGTCCAGCCGCTCTTGATGCCCTCTTTGCCCAAAAGCCTCTTCTTGGTATTCCTTTTGCAAACAAAGACAACATCAATTCAAAGGGGCATCGCCTTACATGTGCTTCAAAAATTCTTGAAGGTTATGTTGCCCCATATAACGCTACAGTAATTGACCGTCTTGAAAAAGCCGGAGCCATTGCTCTTGGCCGCTGTAATCAGGACGAGTTTGCTATGGGTTCTTCAACAGAATATTCCTGCTATGGTCCAACCCGTAACCCAATCAACCGCGAGTTTGTATCCGGTGGTTCTTCCGGAGGTTCAGCTGCAGCCGTTGCCGCAAACCAGGCTCTCTTTGGTCTTGGTACAGAAACTGGTGGTTCGGTACGTCTCCCTGCCAGCTACTGCGGAATCTACGGTCTTAAAACAACTTACGGAGTTCTTAGCCGCTGGGGTGTTGTTGCTTACGGTTCATCACTGGATCAGGTTGGTATTCTTGGCCACACACCATCAGACATTGCAGAACCTCTTTCTCTCATGTGCGGGGTAGACTTTTATGACGACACTTCTGCAGACCTTCCGAATACAGACCAGCTCAAAAATCTTACTGCACTCACAGACGACGAATTTAAATCTCTCAAAATAGCAATTCCAAAGCAGTTCCTTAAAACAGAAGGAGCCGACCCTGACGTTGTAAAATGCTTTGCTGCAACCCGCGAATGGTTTACTTCAAAAGGTGCAACAGTCGAAGAAGTAGACCTTCCGATTCTTGATGCTTCAATTGCAGCTTACTACGTAATTGCTCTTTCAGAAGCAGCCAGCAACCTGAGCCGTTTTGATGGAATCCGCTATGGACGCCGTGTTGATAACCAGAAAGGCTACGACGAACTTTATGTAGACACCCGTTCAGAAGGCTTTGGTCCTGAAGTAAAGCGTCGTATCGTAATTGGAAACTATGTTTTGAGCGAGCAGTTCTCCGGCGACACTTACAAAAAAGGTATGACAGTTCGTGCCCGTATTCAGCGCGAAGTTGCTGCAGTATTCAACAACTACGACATCATCTTGTGCCCGACTTGTCCAACTGCCGCATTCAAGCTTGGTTCAAAAGTAGACAATCCTCTTGAAATGTATCTTTCAGATTTGTACACAACTTTTGTAAACCTTGCGCGCATCCCGTCAATCAACGTTCCGACCGGCAGAACCAGTGCCGACAACATGCCAATTGGTATGCAGTTTGCCGGAGCTATGTTCAGTGAAGCAAAAATACTTCGCCTTGCACAGAACTGGGAAAACGACCATAATGGAATTGGTATTCCAGTAAATAAGGAGTAATAAATATATGAAAAACGAAGAAAAATTTGACTTTTCAATTGATAATCTTGGACCTTGTACAATTCAGTCGCCAATCAAGCTTTCTACAGTTCAGGGCGATTACACAGCAAATTATGTACGCGACGATTCTTATGTAATTGCAAATGTAAATGTTTATGATGCCTCAAAGCCAATCGTAATGGATTCTACAAACCTTATGGAAAAGGCCGGCCCTCGCGAAATGATTTTCTTTGATCCAAGTCATGCAAAAGCCGGAATCTGTACTTGTGGTGGTTTGTGTCCTGGTTTGAATGATGTTATTCGTGCAGTTGTACGATGTTTGAATACACGTTATGGCGTAAAAACAATCAAAGGATATCAGTTTGGTTTCCGCGGATTTTTTGCAGATTCAGGTTACGAGCCAATCGAACTTGACCGCTACCTCATTGACGAAATCCATAAAATTGGTGGAACTTATCTTGGAACAAGCCGTGGCGGCGGACAGCGCGTAAGTGAAATTGTTGACTGTCTTGAACGCGACGGAATCAATATGCTTTTCATTATTGGTGGTGACGGAACTCAGCGTGGTTCTTATGATATTGCCTGCGAAGTAGAAAAGCGCGGACTTAAATGTGCAGTAGTTGGAGTTCCAAAAACTGTAGATAACGACCTTATGTTCATGGACCGCTCGTTCGGATTTGAAACAGCAGTTCAGCGTGCTAAAGAAACTGTTGCCGCAGTTCACATGGAAGCAGCAAGCCAGATCAACGGTATTGGTCTTGTAAAGCTCATGGGCCGCGAAGCAGGATTCATTGCCGCAGCCGCAGCTCTTTCAAGCCACGAAACAAACTTCTGTCTTATTCCTGAAGTTCCTTTCGAAATGGAAGGCGAAAACGGATTCCTTGCTTGCCTTGAACGCCGTCTTGCAAAACGCGGACACGCAGTAATCGTTGTTTCAGAAGGTGCAGGTCAGGATCTTCTTCAGTCTACTGGCGCAACAGATGCTTCCGGAAACAAGAAGCTTTCTGACATTGGTGTATTCCTCAAATCAGAAATTGAAAAATATTTCAAAGCAAAGAAAATCGAAATCAACTTAAAATATATTGATCCTTCTTACCAGATTCGTGCCTGCGTTACAACAGCCAGCGACTCTATCTACTGTGAGCGTCTTGGTAACAATGCAGTTCATGCAGCAATGGCAGGAAAAACAAAGTGTGTAATTGGTCTTGTTCACGACAAGTTCGTTCACCTTCCAATCAGTGCTGTAACTGCTCACCGCAATGCAGTTGATCCAGAAGGTTCACTCTGGCGCGATACTCTTGATGCAACTGGTCAGCCAATCCTCATGGTAAATGATATTGAAAAAGCCCATGCAAAAATGGCAGCTGCTGTAGCCGGTGCAAAATCAAAGCCAAGCGAACAGAAGAAGGGAAAATAATTAAATTATTGGAGATATATTATGGAAGAAGTACTTGAGTTATTACGTCAGAATGCAAGATTGTCTGTAGAAGATATTTCTGCTATGACAAAAAAATCTGTAGATGAAGTAAAAGCTATCATCAAAAAACTGGAAGATGATGGAGTTATCCTCAAGTACGCGGCCATTGTTAATCCCGAAAAAGATAAGAACTCTAAAGATTTAGTACGCGCAGAAATTCAGATTCAGGTTCAGCCACAGCGAGAACACGGATTTGATGCAATTGCAGACCGCATTTACCGATTTCCTCAGGTTAAGTCGCTTTATCTTATGAGCGGCGGCTATGACCTTAAGGTAATCATCGAAGGCGATAATCTTAAAGAAGTTGCTCTTTTTGTAAGCGAAAAGCTTTCTACACTTGAAGGAGTTCGCTCTACAAAAACAACATTTGTTCTTAAAACCTACAAAGAAAACGATATAGTTTATGTAGCCGATGAACGTGACAGACGCGAAGGAGTTCAGGCTTAATGAACACACGAAAAGATAAATTTTCCAGCAAGATGGAATCTATTCCACCATCTGGAATCAGAAAGTTTTTTGAACTCTGTATTGGTCACGATGACATCATTTCTCTTGGTGTAGGTGAGCCGGACTTTCCAACTCCTTGGGTAATCCGCGAAGAAGCATTTTATCATCTTGAAAAAGGCCACACTTCATATACTTCAAACTGGGGTCTCATAGAGCTGCGCGAAGAAATTACAAAATATCTTGAACGCTTTAATTTGTACTATGACCCAAAAACAGAAATCCTGCCGACAGTTGGTGCCAGCGAAGGCCTTGACCTTGTGCTCCGTTCCATCCTTAATCCGGGTGATGAAATTATTGTATGCGAACCTTGCTATGTAAACTATCAGCCTTTGTCTACTTTGTGCGATGCTACAGTAATTCACCTTGATACAAGTAAAACAGATCTTTATCCAACCGCTGCTGCAATAGAAGCTGCCTGTACCTCAAAAACAAAAGCAGTGATGTTCTGTTCTCCAAGTAATCCTACAGGCCGTGTAATTCCAGCCGAAGAACTTGAAAAAATTGCAGAAGTTGTAAAGAAGCATGAACTTTGGTGCTTGAGTGACGAAATCTACTGTGAACTTTTGTACGATGACCGTAAGCATGTTTCAATCGGTTCGTTTCCTGGCATGAAAGATTATGCAATCATCTTCAACGGTTTTTCAAAATCATTTGCAATGACAGGCTGGCGAATCGGATATATTGCAGCTCCACATGACCTTTTGGTTCAGTGCTGCAAGCTTCACGGTTACAACACAATTTGTCCGCCGATTTTCAGTCAGTATGCTGCTGCAGAAGGCCTGCGTAACGGCTGGGCTGAAGTTGAAAAAATGCGCGTAAGCTATCAGCAGAGACGCAACCTTATGCACAAGGCCTTTACAGACATGGGCTTGCCTTGCTTTGAACCGGAAGGTGCTTTCTACATGTTCCCGGATATCCGTCCTACAGGAATGACAAGCGAAGAATTTGCCACCGAGCTTATTCAGAAGTATAATGTAGCTGTAGTACCAGGTAACTGTTTTGGCGATGCAGGTGAAGGCTTTATACGCTGCTGTTATGCTACAGATATTAATAAGATTAAGATTGCCATGGAGCGCATTGCAACTATGGTAAAGGAAAAAACAAAGTAGGAGACTGTGCAGAATGTTGATTCCAGTTTTAATTGCAGTAACTGTTGCTGTTGTTCTTATTACGGTTATTCTTATTGCAAGTGGTCTGAAAAGAGGAGGAAAAAATACTCGTGCCGATAAGGTTCAATCCTCTGTTCAGAAAAAGGGAATGAGCGCTGTAGTAAAAGAATACGAAAAAAAGCTGGTACACGATCCTCACAATGTTGAAGCTTTAAACGGACTTGGTCAGGTTTATTACGATGACGGAAACTGGGAAAAAGTCTGGAGCATTTATAAAACTTTGTTTGATCTTTCTTCTGCACATACAGAAATTGATGTAGCCGAAGTTACCCGTAAGTGGGGTATTGCAGGTTACTATCTTAAAAAATATGATGAAGCAATTAATGCACTTATGTTTTCTATTAAGAAGAAGCCCGATTCTTTTGAAACAAACTTCTTCTTAGGCAGCACACTTGTAGAAAAACAGACTTTCGATAAGGCAGCCTACTGCTTCAAAAAATGTAAACTCATTAATCCCGAAAATACAGATGTAAACAAACAGCTTGGTTTGTGTCTTTTTAAAAGTCAGAAATACCGCGACAGTCTTGCTTACTTAAAAAAGGCGCTTGATGTTGAACCGGAAAATAAAGAGCTCCTTTATGATATGGCTGTTGCAATGACAGAATCTGGAATGGGCGACAAGGCTCTTAAAATTTTTGTACACCTTCGTCCTGATCCTGTTTTTGGTGCTCAGTCTTGTCTTGAAGCCGGTAAAATGCACGAACGTACAAAAGATTTCCAGTCTGCAATCACCGATTATGAAATTGCAGCTAAGCTTGAAAATGTTCCTGATCAGATTGCTCTTCAGATTAAGTACCGCTGTGCAAACGCTTATATTGCTTCAAACAATATTCCAAAAGGACTCGTTCTTCTTAAGCAGATCCAGTCACAGCATCCGGGTTATAAAGATGTAGACAGTCTTGTTTCACGCTATCAGGAATTGAATCAGAACCAGAACCTTCAGGTTTACCTTATGTCTGGTACAAGTGATTTTGTTGCCCTTTGCCGAAAGTTCATTACAGTATTCTTTAAGAATGCTTTTGTTAAAATTGAAGATGTTTCTGTTGCTTCTGAAAGCATTGAAATTATCTGCGATGTTGAAAGCAACAAATGGGAAGCAAAAAATCTTTTCCGTTTTTACAGAAATCAAAATACAATCGGCGATATTTATGTGCGCGAGTTCCATGCGAAAATGCGCGATGCCCGCTGCGATAACGGCTACTGTGTAACAATGGGTTCTTTCTCTGAAAGTGCACATCAGTATACCGAAGGCCGCCCAATTGATTTAATTGAAAAAGACGCTCTTTGTGCAGCACTTAAGAAAATCAATATGCTTAATTAGTCCGGCGGGTTTAATATGAACATCTGCCTGTTTGAAAAATCTCAAATTGATTTGCCTCTTTCGTTTGATGATGAACGCGGTGCGCATATTTTAAATGTGCTTCATAAAAAGCAGGGTGATGATTTTACTGCAGGAATTATTGGTGGTCAGAGCGGGGTAGCAACAATTACCCGGATTGATGAAACTGCCCGCCAGATTTTTTTTGAGTTTAAACCAACAGGCGACGGTAAGCCTTTGAATCCTCTCAAGATGATTATTGGTTTTCCTCGTCCTATTCAACTGAAAAGGCTTTTGCGAGACATTGCGGCTCTTGGAATAAGCGAAGTTCACCTTACAGGCACAGAGCTTGGCGAAAAGTCATATATGCAAAGCGACCTTGCCCAGCCAGAAGCCGCCTGGAAGTTGCTCCGCGAAGGCACAGTCCAGGCCGGAAGTACACATGTGCCACAGGTTTTTATTCATAAAAGTCTGAAGGATTGTCTTGAATCTTTGAATGAATCGGGGTCCCTGAGCCTGTCGAAGGGCGGGCAGAAAATGCAATTAATTTGCCTTGACAATATCAATCCAGTCTGTGCACTTGGACAGGTGCAGTTTTCTGCGGATATGCCTGTTATTGCTGCCATAGGAAGCGAACGCGGCTGGACAGACAAAGAACGCAGCTTACTCGAACAGTCAGGTTTTATCCGCTGTGGAATGGGCAGCCGCATAATGAGAACAGAAACCGCCGCAACAGTTGCAGGCGCAATTATACTTAATTCCATGGGAGTGTTAAAATGACAAACGAAAAAATAAAAGAAATGCTGCTTGATGTTTCACCTTGCGAAATTGACTTCACAGTTATTCAGACTGGAAAAGAAAGCAAACGCGTAAACGGATTCTACAAGCCAGACACTCATGAAATATATCTTCACAATCTTAACTTCAAAACAGAAAACGAACTTGTTTATACAGCAGTTCATGAATACACTCATCATTTTATGACAATCAAAAAGCAGGAAACAGACCCAAGTTATGGAACTGCCTGTAAGGTTCACACTCAGGAATTCTGGGCAAAGTTTGGTGAATTGATTGAAGTTGCCGAAAAAAAGGGTTATTATTCTATTGGCTGGGAAAGCAACGCAGAACTTAAGGAATTAACCGAAGACATAAAAAAGAACTACCTTGCAAAAAACGGCGAGCTCATGCAGGAGTTTGGAAAAAAGCTTGCAAAGGCAATGGAGTTGTGCAAGGCGGCAAATATCCGTTATGAAGATTATATTGACCGAGTTCTTTGTCTTCCGCGCAATACTGCAAAAGATATCCGTAAGGTTTCTGCAGCCGATGTAAATCCTGTTATTGGTTTTGATAACATGAAGGTTGTTGCTTCTGTAAAAAAGAAGGATGACCGTGCAGCAGTTGAACAGGAATTTATGAACGGCGGAAAGTCTCCTGCAAGCGTTCGCGAAATGATGAAGCAGCAGGCAGCCAGGCAGAAGGGCGAAGATCCTAAGACGAAGCTTGAACGCGAAAAGAGTCGTCTTGAAAAAACAATTGCACAGTTGACCCAGCGTCTTGAATATGTGGAGGAAAGTCTTGCAAATCTATAGAAAAATCTTTTGTGCAGCGGCAGTTTTCTTTTTTGTAACCGGCGTTTTTGCACAGGCAATCGAAATGCCTGAAATGCCAACTGTTTCCATGCCCGAAATGCCAACAATTTCGTCTCCAACAATGGATGGTCAGTTTTACAAGCCTTCTATTCCAAAGCAGCTGCAGCCACAGACAAAAACAAACAGTACTACAACAACAGAAACAAAATCTTCTGCAGATGCTGTTTTAAGCGATGCAACTACAACAGATGATATTCTTCTTTCGCTGCTTACAAATTCAAATCTTCTTACAGCAGGTGATATTTCGGGGCTGTACAGCTCTGGTTCATTCGACACTCTTTCTTCATTAACAGGTTTGAGTGGATTAAGCAGTTACGGCACAAGTACTTCAGATTTAACAACTTCACTTTTGCTCCGTGAAATTTTACAGAAGCTCAACGACCTTAAAATTGAACAGAATTCAGCAAGTGCCGCAGAGCAGGAAGTTATAGCCGCAAAGGTTCAGGATTCCGAAACTTTTAAAACCAGAAATCCTTCTATTCTTCGATTTAAGATTAACAACTACAGCATAAAAGATTCTATTACTCAGGAATTTTTCAGTGAGCCTGAGCCGGACGGATCTTTCCTTCTTACTGCAGACCGCAAATATTTTTTGAATAACCGTGCCTGTACCGAAACCTTCTACCTTTTGTTCAAGGCTGTTAAGAGCAACGGAAGTACAACTACTTTTTCGGTAACTCCTTCAATTGCCCAGGGCACCGAAAATAAAAACTCTTATGTTTATAAAATGTGCCAGCTCAAAGATCTTACTGCCGAAAAAACAGGAAACCTTGTAGTAATTCACTACGACGCCAACGGTGTCCAGGCAGATCTTTTATTGGATATTGATAAGTAGGGCTACGACATGTCAAACATTTTAGAACAAGGAATAACTTCAACAGTAGCAGCACTTGACCAGCAGGCCCTTGAATCTCTTGTGTCTAAAATGGAACAGTACATAAAAGAAATTATTCTTTTTAATTCTGCCTACAACCTTACAAACACTTCTGATCACGACGAGCTTGTTGTGCGCCACATTCTTGATTCCCTTGCCGGATATGAAATAATAAAAAAATATGCTGATGATTTTGCTGCAGGCGGGGAGCCTGTTGTAATTGGCGACATTGGTTCCGGTGGCGGGCTTCCTGGCATTCCGCTTGCTGCAGCCTTTAGTTGTGCGGGCGTTCCGGTTCAATTTAAACTTGTTGAACGCATGTCAAAGCGCTGTTCTTTTCTGGAAAATTGCTGTGCCTTGCTTGGACTAAAAAATACAGAAGTTCAGAATCTGGAAGCAGAAAAAGTTCCGGCAGAATGCTTTGATATCATAACGTTTCGCGCATTCCGCCCGCTTGATGAACAGATGACAAAAATACTTTTACGCATGGTAAAAAAAGACGGCGTTCTTTGTGCTTACAAGGCCCGTCTTGAAAATATAAAAGAAGAAATGGAAGGAATAAAAAACCTGGTTCCACAATACGAGGTATGTCCTCTTAAGGTTCCGGGCCTTGAAGATTCCGAACGAAATATGGTGGTAATATGCTAATCGACAAACTAAAAAATAAAATGGAATCAACTTCAAAAGACCGCACTCCTGCTCAGGTAGTTGTTCAGGATGTTGTTGCCGTAAAAAAAGGTGAACGCGTTTTAATAATTGCAAATCCTCAGACTGCCGAAATCGCACAGGATTTATTTACTGCAAGTGCTCAAGCCGGTGCGCTTCCAACACTTATGTACCAGCCGGACAAAACAAGCTTTGATAATGCCAACCCCGAAGTTCTTGCAGCAATTGCAACAGAGCCGGAAGTTTGTTTTTCTATTTCAAATATCAAACTTGGAAAAGACCCTGCTGCTACTGCAAATCCATATAAAACAGAAGACGGTCAGGAATATACTCATATTTTTGATTATCTTTTAGACGGTAAAAAAACAATGCGCGGTGCCTGGACTCCTGGAATTACAGTAGACATGATGAACCGCACTGCTGCAATTGATTATAAGGAATTAAGCGAGCGCTGCCGTAAGCTTGATGAAAGTTTTAAAGGTGCAGTAAAGGCTTTTGTTACATCCCCAGGCGGAACAGATTTAATGATTCCAATCGAAGACCGTAAACTGATGTTCGATGACGGAGACTTTACAAAGCCCGGAACTGGTGGAAACATTCCTGCCGGTGAAGTTTTTATAAGCCCTGTTGTAGGCGGCTGCGAAGGCGTGATTGTTTATGACGGTTCAATGACTTTTGCAGACGGAGATTCTATTCTTGAAACTCCTATTGTGTGCAAGGTAGAAGCTGGTTTTGTAAAAACAATTGAAGGTGGCGCCGAAGCAAAGCGTCTTCTCAAAACAATCACCGAAGCAGAACAGCGTGCCGTTACTTATGAAAAAGAAAAGAAGCTGCCGGAAGGTCAGGGTGCAGTTTATAAAAAGAATGCCCGCAATATAGGTGAGCTTGGAATTGGTTTGAATCCTGCAGCCCAGATTACAGGAAACATGCTCGAAGATGAAAAAGCCTTCCACACCTGTCACTTTGCAATTGGCGAAAACTACGACAACGATGCCCCAAGCCTTATTCATCTTGATGGAGTAGTGCGTGACCCGACAATCACACTGGAATATGGCGATGGCTCGAAGAAACAGATTCTTGTAAGAGGAGCACTTCAGATATGAAACGAATAATATTATTTATCTTATTTATCACAATCTCTTTAACAAGCTGTGCAAAGTCAAAATCGGCACCTGCTGCAAAAACTGAGTCTGCTGTAACTGCTCAGCCCGCCGCACCCGAGCCTGTAAAGCTTGATCCGGAAATTGAAAAGCTGAACCGTGTTCTTATGAGCATGAGCGACCGCTGTAAAGAAGCAATTCCAAACGGCGACCCTGCAGAGTTTCTTGCAGATCTTAAAAAGGTGCTCGAACTTGAAAAGGCTTTCCCTAAAGACGACCTGAGCTTATATTATCTTATTGATAAAACTCACAAGGTTTCTGCCACATACGAGCCTACTCATTTACGAAAACTTGTCCAGAATGATGATTATATAATTAACAAAACAACACTTTCCCTGCGCGAGGATGCTGCCGATGCTCTTGCCGAAATGGGCCGTGCTGCCAAAAAAGACGGAGTTACTCTGGACGTAAGTTCAACCTATCGTTCTTATGAAACTCAGGAGCGCACCTTTAATTATTGGGTAAGCGTAGATGGTCTTGAAGAAGCAGAGCGCGAATCAGCACGCCCTGGTACAAGCCAACATCAGTTAGGCGCTGCAGTAGATTTTGGAAATATAGAAGATTCTTATGCTTTGACAGAAGGCTGCAAATGGCTCAATGCCCACGCCGAAGAATACGGTTGGAGTTTAAGCTTCCCGCAAGGCTACGAAGACGTAACCGGCTACCGCTGGGAATGCTGGCACTTCCGCTACATAGGCATAGAAGCCTGCAAGTTCCAGAAAAAATGGTTCAGCGACATTCAGCAGTTTATGTTTGAATTTATAGACGCCTGGAAGAACATGGATTAATTCCACAATTCCTGCTTTATATGAAGAGCGTCTATTATTTGTGGTGCTTCGACAGGCTCAGCAACCCCGGATTTTTTTACTGCTCTGATTAAAATGTTTTTAGGTGTATGCTCTTCGTCTATGAACTCAAGCAGCTGCACCTTGTAGCCCTGCTGCTCCAGCCATTCTGCACGCAATGCATCTGTAAGCAATGACGAAAACTTTTCTCGCAGCAGTCCGTGTTTTAAGATTGGTTCAAGAGGCGAGTCGGGCTGCTTTATCTTACCCTTACGGTTATTTGTAATCTGAGTATTTATCTGATGCTGGCAGCATGGAACACTTAAGATTGCTTTTGCATTACGACCAACTGCATACTGAAGTGCAAAATCTGTAGCTGTGTCGCAGGCATGAAGTGTCATGACAATATCAGGGTCAGCAGCGCCGGAATAATCAGAAATATTTCCAACCCTGAAGTTCAGATTTTCAAGCCCAAGCTTTTGTGCAGTCTGATTACAAAAATCAATAACGTCTTTTTTAAGGTCCAGCCCTTCAATCTGGCAAGGCACCTTCTTAATTTCAGTCAAAAAATAATGAACTGCAAAGGTCAAATAAGACTTCCCGCACCCAAAATCAGCCACGCGTACAGGCTGGTCCTGGCTCACAACATAAGGCAAAACATCATCCACAAACTCCAGAAACCTGTTTATTTGGCGGAACTTACTGTACCTTGAAGCAACAACCTTACCTTCTGCAGTCATAACTCCAAGCACAACAAGAAATGGAACAGGAATGCCTTCTTTTATAATGTAATTTTTCTCTGCAGCAGCCTGAACACCAGCCGGAGCTTCAATCTTCTTCACCAGCCTTGTAACTTTCCCTTTTTTATTTGCCAGAATAGTGATTTCTTCTGTGTCAGTGCGCTCAATGCAGTTCTTGAAGGTAGTACCAGCATGCTGCTTTATAAAGGCCTCAAGTTCACCTTCCGTAAAATGCTTATGAAAAACCTGCTTTTCCGTAAACATTTCCCCAAAATACCCGGTTTTCCCATCCTTATTTTCTACAGAGATTTTGATTTTCTTATATGCACGCCCCAGTTTTTCCTGTACATCTGAACTTGGCTTAGAGAATGTCACGCTTAATATCATACTTAAATAGTATACCTTTTTAATAAAAATTGTTATACTAGAATTTATGGGAAAGACAATCGTATTTGTAAATCAAAAAGGTGGCGTTGGTAAAACCACTTCCGCAATAAATATCGGCGCATACATCGCCCTTGCAGGCAAAAAGGTTCTGCTTGTTGATTTTGACTCTCAGGGTAACATGTCCAGTGGTGTTGGAGTTTCTAAAGACAAGCCTACAATTTATGAACTTCTTGCCGGAACAGCTACACCTCAGTCTGCTGTAAAAAAATCTTCAATTCCAAACCTCGATGCAATCAGTGCTTCCATTGATTTGTCTGGTGCTGCAATTGAGCTTGTTGATCAGGAAAACTGGGAATATTACCTTAAAAACGCACTTGAACCACTTAAGCCTTTATACGATTTTATTCTTATCGATTGTCCGCCATCACTTGGTATTCTTACTTTGAACGGTCTTGCCGCTGCAGATTCTGTTTTAGTTCCTATGCAGTGTGAATATTTTGCTTTGGAAGGAATTACACTTCTTCTTCAGACAGTTCAGAAGGTTCAGAAAGAAATTAATCCAAATCTTACAATCGGCGGTATCTTTTTTACAATGTACGATTCACGCACTCGTCTTGCTCAGGATGTTGTGCTTCAGGTTAAATCATATTTTAAGGATGTTGTTTTCAATACAATTGTTCCACGCAACGTTCGTCTTTCAGAAGCTCCATCACACGGACTTCCAATCTGCAAATATGATCCTGAATGTGCAGGCGCAAAGAGCTATGAAAAACTGGCGGAGGAGGTAATCCGTCGTGGCTAAAAAAGGTTTAGGAAAAGGCCTTGATGCATTGATTAAAAATAATCCCGGGGCCAGTGAAGAAGTATTGATTTCTACAGGACTTGGACTTCATAACGTTCAGGTTGCAAAAAGCGGAAGACCTGCTAATGTTCCTGCTTGTATAGAAGTAGATGCCGAAGGCGGCTTGTGGTGTGATGTTTCTATGCTCAAGCCAAATCCAAAGCAGCCTCGTGTTGATTTTAATCAGAAGCAGCTTGAAGAGCTTTGCGATTCAATTAAGCAGAACGGAATCCTTCAGCCAATCATCATTGAACCGATTGAAGGAAAAGACAATGCCTTTTATATAATTGCAGGTGAGCGCCGTTCTCGTGCAGCAAAAATGGCAGGCCTCGACAAAGTGCCTGTACAGCTCCGCAAGTTTGATGAACAGCAGAAGCTTGAATATGCTTTAATCGAAAATATCCAGCGTGCCGACTTAAACCCGATTGAAGAGGCAACCGCTTACTATAATCTTATTCAAATGGGAGACCTTTCGCAGGACGAAGTTGCAAAGCGTGTAGGCAAGAACCGTTCTACAGTTGCAAACTCAATCCGTCTTTTGAAGCTCCCGGAAGATATTCAGAAATCTCTTGCTGCAGGACAGCTTTCTGCAGGTCATGCCCGCGCACTCTTAATGGTTAAGAACGATGCCGACATGCGCATCCTCTACGGAAAGATTGTAGGCTCAGGCCTTTCTGTCCGCGAAGCCGAAGCCCTTGCCGACACCTACAACAACGGAGGCCGCGCCGCCGCCAAAAAGCCTGCATCTAAAAAGACCCGCAAGGACCCTGATATCGCCTTGTTCGAACAGGAACTGCGCAACCTTTTTGGTGTAAAAGACGTTGACTTCAAAGGAGACACTTCAAAAGGCTCCATTGAAATTAAGTTCAGCACTAAAGCTGATTTTGATCGCATTTATAATGTGTTGTTAGGCGATAAATAAAAAGGCCTTATACCCTTCAAAAATCTGGCAGATATCCTCTTTGGAAACAATTTCCCAAGGGGCATGCATGCTCAAAACGGCAAGGCCTGCGTCTAAAACGTTCATTCCGTATTTAGCTGCGTGGTAGGCAATGGTTCCGCCGCCACCCTGGTCTACTTTGCCAAGCTCTGCCATCTGGTAGCTGACCTTTGCCTTGTCCATGCAGGCGCGAACCTTTGCAATAAACTCAGGGTTTGCATCGGAGGCTCCGGATTTTCCACGGCTTCCTGTGTATTTCTGGAAAGCAATTCCACCACCCAGGACAGAAGCATTTTCTTTATCAAAGAGTCCTGCATTCATAGGGTCGTAGGCTGCGTTTACATCAGAAGAAAGCATATTTGAGTTTGCAAGACATCGGCGCAAAGTAAGTTCGCTGTAGGTTCCCGCACGGGCTATGACCTCGGCGACCATGTTTTCAAAAAGATTGGAAGCCATACCGGTAGCACCAACGCTGCCAATTTCTTCTTTATCTACACAGAGGCAGCAGGCGGTTCTTTTAAGGGACTTGCCGCTTGCACTAACATCAAGCATAGCCGCAACAGAAGTAAAGGCGCAGGAACGGTCATCCTGTCCGTAAGCCAGAATAAAGGAACGGTCAAGCCCAAGGTCGCGGGCAGCTCCGGCCGGAACAATTTCCAGTTCTGCAGATTCCAGATCGGCTTCTTCTATGTTATATTTTTCTTTGAGCAGCTTGAGAATGAGTTTTTTGCTGCGTTCTTTTTCTTTATCCTTTTTTGCAGGAGTGGCGCCTTCATCCAATGTAGTTTTTTTAGCAGGTACGCACGATCCCATAATCAAATCAAGATCTTCTCCCTTAATAAAATCACTTGCCTTGTCTTTCATCTGGTCCTGGGCCAGGTGAGGCAGAATATCAGAAATACAGAAAACAGGGTCCTCTGCAGCTTCGCCAATTACAACATTTACAGTAGTGCCATCCTTTTTGCAAACCACTCCATGAATTGCAAGGGGCAGGGTAGTCCACTGGTACTTTTTTATACCGCCATAGTAGTGGGTGTTCAAATAGGTAATATTGTCTTTTTCGTAAAGCGGGTTCTGCTTGGCATCAAGTCGGGGAGAGTCAATGTGGGCCCCAAGAATATTCATGCCCTTTTCAAGCCCCTCACTTCCAATCTGAAAAAGCGCAATTGTCTTGTTCATCTTGCTTATATAAACCTTGTCTCCGGCAGCAAGTTTTTTACATTTATTAATATCCTTGTAGCCGGCCTTTGTCGCCATATTAATAATCTGCGCTACACATTCGCGCTCTGTTTTTCCATTGTCTAAAAATGATTTGTATTGTTTGATAAGTTTTTCGTTCATAAATAAATTTCCTTTTATATAATATAACATCGCTCGCAAAGAGAAGCAATGCGGAATTCCTGTATTAAACGGAAAAAGTGTTAGTCTGTGCTAACTGGTCTTACTTTAAATACTCTGTAACAACCCCTTTTATCATTTTGGATGAAAGAGGTTGTTTTGTAGTTTCCATGGTTATAATCAAATTTTTGCCGGGGTAAAAACCGTTTTGTGCGTAAAGGGCGAGCTTTTCGGCGGTTTGGGTGGCGTACTTTGGATCGTCCATCATGCCAAAATGTTCCCAGGCATATTCCTGCCGGGTTCGCAGATTAAGGCAGTAAAAGTCTGGATGCAGGTTACAAAAGTCGTAATCCGGAAAATCTGGAATTGCGGCATTTTTGTCCATGAGAATCGGGAATTCATAGCGGTATGGAACACCACAGGCTTTAAGTTCATTTGCAATAATTACTTCGGATTTGGAACGAACCTGTTCGTTGTTATCGGTAAAAAGGAGAGGCAAGTCTTCAGAAAACTTTTTGTGCCTGTATTCTACTTTGAGCCATTCTTCTGAATACTGGATGTCGTCCAAAGTAAGCGGTTCTACTATTTGACGGCGTGGTGGATTGAGTTTTTTGTAAACCTGATCAGTAGTTTTGTTTTTATATATTTTTAGAAAAGAGCGCAAGTATTTTAGTTCTGCCTGAATTGAGCTAACGGCATCCTGGTCGTAGGCATTCTGGATGAATGCGTGGGCAAGCTTATCCTGTGAGCGGGGCATGTAAGTTCCCTGTGTGTCGGCTTGAGATTCACGTCTGTAAAACTGGAGGCTTCCCTTGTTCTGGACAATTCTAACCAGCCCCGCGGGTGTGTGCTTTACAGAGTATTGCTTTGTTTTAAGGACCTGCTCCAGCTGTGCAATTCGTTCTTCTACAAATGGTATAAATTGTGCCGGCGGCAATTGTTCCAGCTTTTTGATGGCAGACCTCCTTGTGAGTGTTCATATATGAATTTAATAATGAAATCTTCCGCCGACAAGTAGAAAAAGCAACATAATTTAGAAAATTACATATTTTCTAATACCTGATGTTAAAATATATGTAATATCTGCTCTTTTTTGAGAGATTTCTGTAATTTTGGCGTCAAAGAAGGTTGTTTTCTGCCAGTTTTTAACTATTTTCCTTCCAAAATGATAAGTTTTCCGACAAAATTACATATAAAAGGCTACGGCGCGTTAAAATATATGTAAATTTGATCGGATTCCCCCACGGACAAGATTTCGTACGGTGTTATACGTTCGCTACGCTCACTATCGAATTTTCTTCGAAAACTCTCCGGGGGCAGGCGCCCCTTCGACAAGCTCAGGAACCACATGAGAACATCTTGAAATTTCTCATAAATCGATTTACTATGCAGTTATGATTACCTTAAAAGAACTCGCCACACGATGTAATGTTTCAATCGCTACAATTTCTAATATTCTCAACGGAAAATCTAATGTTTCGCAGGCAACTAAAGAAAGGGTTCTTAAGGTAATAGAAGAAACCGGTTACAAACCAAACTTTATGGCAAGAACGCTGCGTGCCCGTAAGACTAATACGGTGGGGCTTATCATAGACGACATTGGAGCCTTCAGCTCGCCTGACCTTGTAGAAGGGGTGCTGGACTTGCTGGAGGCACAGGGCTACAAAACAATCATAGAGACTCTGCGCCTTTATTCTAAATGGGAAAACTCTCCGGACTCTCCTGAATATGCAAGGGCTGTGCGCGACTCTGTTGATGAAATGCTTTCTATTAAAGTAGACGGCATTCTTTTTATTGCAGCCCATGCCCACGACATAGAATACTTTACAGAAGAAATTGGCGTACCTATTGTAATTGCATACGCCTACGAAACAGACAACAAGATTCCTGCAATTAAGATTGACGACTTTGAATCTTCCTATATTATGACTAAGCATCTTATAGAAAAGGGCCACAAAAAAATTGCAATTATAGGCGGGGCAAAAAGCGACAGGCACGAAAGCGACCGTCTGGGTGGTTTTGAAAAAGCCATGAAAGAAGCAGGCCTTGCCGTAAATAAAAGTCTTGTCGAAGCCGGTGGCTGGAGCCGCGAAGGTGGTTACAAGGCCTGTGCCAGCCTCTTTAAAAAATCCGGTGACTTTACCTGTATCTTCTGTTTTAATGATTTAATGGCTGCCGGAGTTTATGACTATCTTTACGAGCAGGGTAAGCAGCCTGGCAAAGACTATGCCGTAGCAGGTTTTGATAACCGCGAAATGAGCGACTACCTGACCCCGCCTCTTACAACCATGGAAATTCCTCTGGAAGAAATTGGCCGCCGGGCCGCAGAAGTCCTGCTTAAAAAAATAGGCGGCAAGGAAATCGAAACAAACGATATCAAAATTCCATGCCGCCTTATAGAAAGAAAATCGGTGTAATTACTCCATCGGGTTTTCAATTCCTTCCTTAAACAATATAAAATCCTTGAGTTTTAAGAAGTAGGTGGAGTCAATTTCCTGGCGGGAAGAGCCTTCGCTTATTACTGGCACGCCAATATTGTAAATGGTGCTGGTGTAGCCCTGGGCCGAAATTTCAAAAGTAAATACAAAGCGCTGCTGTTCGCCTTCTTTTTCTGCCGCAATTGGTTTTGCCCAGAAAGAAAAAGTTCCCTTGGTGCTCTGGCAGGTTGTATAAGGGTTGGACCAGGTTTTATCTATCATTTCAACAGGAGCCCCGTCCATTTTCATAGTAACTATGGCACCCGTAATAGGTTCAAAGGTAGAGCCGTCCAGAATTGTACCCGTAAAAGTCGGAAAGTTAAAGGCAGGCTTGTTATCTGCAATAACAGTATTTTCACGTCTGTCGTTTCCATGGAAAGGTCGCTTGGTAGAACTTACAGTACGCATTCCTTCAAGAATAAGGGCATTTACATCGGCCATAAACTGCTTGTTGTTCAAAGTTTCCGTAGCATGAGTAACCCCTCGTCCCGAAACAATATATTTTGGCGGAATCCTGTTCAAAACATAACTAACAGTATCCAGCCTGCAGTTTTCGCAGTCGCAGGTCAACCAGGCCGCCTTAGCCTCTTTAACCTGATCGTACATATCGTTTACATTCTGAATAACAAGATCTTCCATTAAGTTGTGTACATTCATAGCGCTTTCCTTCTATAAAGATACATCCATTATAATGTCAAATGACGATATTCGCAAATAAAAAAATGGGATTCCCTGAGTCTGAAGTGTGGTCCCTGAGCCTGTCGAAGGGGCGCCTGCCCCTCGCTCCAAAGTCCTCATCCGTTCGCTCGCCTGCGGCTCGCTCACTTCTTGCGGTCTTTTCCGCTACCCCCTCTCCTAAGGGGCGCTGCGCCCCCTTAAAAACCCCCGCTAAAGAAGTAAACCTAAAAATTGCTTCCGCAATTTTTTTAACGGTTTGCTATTCATCACCGCCCGCCAGCGGGCTTACTCACCCCTTAAAAACCCCCGACCAAACACCCCATTTTAGAAGTTAAGTCGGGAAATTACTTAGACTTTATGAGAAGCTCATCGTATTTATACACGCGAAAGGACATATACAACCCATTTCGCGTGTAAGATGCCTAATTAGAAGGCATGAACAGCACGAACAGCCTTAGCTGCGTCTTTCTGAAAAGAGATAGGTCCCTGTACTTTTGTAGAAGCCTGAGGTTCTAATATAAAGTAATATGCATTTCCATACACTTCCTGGGAAAGTTCATTTGTAGGAGTATTATCAGTAGTAGAAGACCAGTAAGATTTATCACCTGTTTCAGGGAATTTATCCGCAGTATCAGAGATTTTTGCAAATGCCTTGTTCACAATAGTGCTTTGTTCCAGAAGCTTTTTAAGTTCTTTTGTTGCCGGTACATACCAGTTTCTACATAAAGCGTTAGGATTAGATTCATCCCAAGGTATATCTACACCATCCCAGTCATAATAATTTCCGGTCCAATAGAAGGCAGGATAGTCCAAATTGTTAAGATGGTCGTAATCAAAATCTGAAATATATTGTGTTTTATAATCATCATAATTTTCCATTACCTTTTGATTATTTAATCCATTTGCTTCATCATTTGCATCATTTGTTTTTCTACCCGTGGTATTTTCGTTCTGTGCGTAATATGAACGGGTATGATAATATTCATACAACCCAACCCCAAGCTTCCTGCTTCCAAGTTCACTATCACCACCTGCATAAAAGATTACTGCAATGGCATCGGCTTTTTCCTGGTCGGTTAAAGTGAGCCCGTCGTAGTAAGCAATGGCGGTTCCATTTTTTAAGACAATATCACCCACAGCATCTGGTGCAGCTTTAATTGTTTTTGTTGTTACAGCCGACCCATTTCCACCTCCAGCAGGACTAGACGGCTGAGTACATCCGGTTATCATTGCAACTGCAAAAATTGCAGCCACTGTTACTAATAACTTTTTCATAAAAACCTCCTGAATTTATTAGAACTCACGAATGACTAAAGCATATAACTGAGGGGCATAATATACATCTGTGCCTAAACTCTTTTTATGGGCACTGACATATCCATCGTCAAAAGAAATAGTTGCAGCGGACTGAGCATCACAATCAATAGTATAAGAAGAAGACCAGTAATATGGATATTTATCAGTTTCTTCCGGTTCAATTCTAAAGGCCGTGCCGCCACATAAAGTATTTGCAGCTTTTACAGTAGTAAAGTTGTTCCATAATTCCTTTAATTCAGAAATGCTTGGAATATACCAGCTGTTTTCAAAGCTGCTTCCCTCAACATGACTGTCTTCATAGGTTTTGTAGTTTATTGCAAAATAGAAGGCAGGGTATAAATCCGGGTTTCCTGTATCATCTTCTTTAGGCGAATCTAAGTAAGGGTCTGGATTTACAATATACTGTCCTATTAGAGAAAAATTATTGCTTCCATCATTTATGTTTGCAGGGTCAGAAAAATTAGATATGCTTACAAAGGTGTTTTTTATTTTCATGTTTTTAGCATTTGCTTTATCTGCACACCAGTCAATAGTTCCAGTGCTCTGATATATTCCCATACCAAGAGTTCTTGTTTTACTAATGCCTTGATTATTCAAACCGCTTCCCTTGTAAAAAATAACTGCAATAGCTCCGGCTTTTTGTTCGTCTGTGAGTGTAAGATTTGCTGTGTAAGGCGTTGCAGAACCGTCGCTGAATACAATGTCGCCGACTTCGTAAGGTGCAGACCATGTACCAAATTTACCTGATACTTCATGCCGGCTTTCTGGTATGTTATCATCACCACCCGCAGGTTTCGGGCAGCCCGTCATAAGAATTGCAATTCCAAAAATTGCAGCCACTGTTAAAAATAACTTTTTCATAAAGACCTCCTGTATTAGTCTTTGCTAAAATACAAGAAGCGCGCTTTTTGTTTTATACCATGGTTACTTAAATAACAGGGAGATGGTGTTAAAGTTACATTTTTTCCTTGCCGAATTCCATTTTTTTCAATATCTTTAATGGTAAGAACTTAATCAAATATAGAGATTGTCGGGTCACGCCCGACAATGACACTTTTGTCATTGCCGGACTTGATCCGGCAATCTATTACAGGAGATATATACAAAATGGCTAAACAATTGTTATTCAGCGAGGATGCTCGCAAAAAGCTTTTGAGTGGTGTTGAACAGATTTCAAAGGCTGTAAAAACAACTTTGGGACCTTGTGGCCGCATGGTTATGCTGGACAAAAAGTACGGTGCTCCAACAATTACAAAGGACGGTGTTTCTGTAGCAAAAGAAATTGAACTCCAGGATCCTTATGAGAACATGGGAGCTCAGTTTGTACGCGAGGTTGCCAGCAAGACTAATGATGATGCCGGAGACGGTACAACAACAGCAACAGTTCTTTCTTACGCCCTTGTTCGCGAAGGAATTAAGGCCGTTGCAGCCGGTATGCGCCCTATCGAAATTAAACGCGGTATGGACAAGGCTGTTAAGATTGCCGTTGACGAAATTAAAAAGAACGCAAAGCCTGTAAAGGGCGCCGACGATATTACAAACATTGCAACAATTTCTGCCAACAACGATGCCGAAATTGGTAAAATGCTTGCCGACGCAATCGAAAAGGTTGGTAAAGACGGTGTTATCACTGTAGAAGAATCAAAGAACATGGACATGACTGTAGACACTGTAGAAGGTATGCAGTTTGACCGCGGTTACATTTCTTCTTACTTTGTAACAGACCGAGAACGCATGGAAGCCGCTTATGACGATGCATACGTTCTTATTTACGACAAGAAGATCAGCGCAATGAAAGACCTTCTTCCAATCCTTGAAAAAGTTGCAAATGCAGGCCGCGCCCTTGTTATCATCTGTGAAGATGTAGACGGCGAAGCTCTTACAACATTGGTTTTGAACACAATCCGTGGAACAATCAAGTGCTGTGCAGTTAAGGCTCCAGGCTTTGGCGACAGACGTAAGGACATGCTGCAGGATATCGCAATTCTTACAGGCGGTACTGTAGTAAGCGAAGAAATTGGTCTTAAGCTCGAAACCTGCGGAACAGAAGTCCTTGGTCAGGCTAAATCAATCAAGATTGACAAGGACAACACAACAATCGTTGGCGGTGCCGGTTCATCTAAGGCTATCAAAGACCGCGTTGCCGAAATTAAGAACGCAATCGAAAAATCAACTTCTACATACGACAAGGAACAGCTTCAGAAGCGTCTTGCAAAGCTTGCAGGCGGAGTTGCTGTAATCAGCGTTGGTGCCAATACAGAAACAGAAATGAAAGAAAAGAAGTTCCGCGTAGAAGATACAATTGCTGCTACACGTGCAGCCTTGGAAGAAGGTATTGTAAGCGGTGGTGGTATGGCTTTGATCGAAGCTGCAAAGGCACTCGCAACAATCCCAGAAGATTTGAGCGAAGACGAAAAGGTTGGCTACAAGATTGTACGCCGCGCCCTTGAAGAACCAATCCGCCAGATTGCAGAAAACGCAGGTCTTGACGGAAGCGTTATTGCAGAACGTGCCAAGAACGAAAAGAAGGGTATTGGTTACGATGCCCGCCTCGACAAGTGGGTAAATATGCTTGAAGCAGGTATTATTGACCCGGCCAAGGTTACCTGTTCTGCACTTAAGAATGCAGCAAGCGTTGCAGGAACACTTCTTACAACAGAATGTGCAATTACAGACATTCCAGAACCAAAAGCACCGGCTGCACCTGCACCGGATATGGGCGGAATGTACTAAAAACTGTCATTGCGAGCACGAAGTGCGAAGCAATCCATAATAGACAAGAAAAAGCCAGTGCGCTTATGTGAAAAATCACACCGCGCCCTGGCTTTTTTTTTTGCTTTTCTACAATTTATGGTGTAAAATATATGTGCAACAATGGGAAAAATGTTGTAGTTTGAATTTTTCGGGACTCTAGATTTTTGTGCAGAATGCACCATAATCTGCCGATAATTGAAAAGATAAACTATGACTATTTTTTCATCAGAAGGAGTTTTAAAAGTAGTATGAAGTATTCAAAAAGTTTATTCGTTTTGTTGTTCCTCTGTAGTATCTGCAGCTTTTCTTTTGCTCACGGAAAGGGTGATATCGAAGAAATTGATGTTGATAATGTAAACAGCTGGAAAGAGAATTTTGATCTGGAAGGAAAAACCCAGAAAAAAGCCGTTAAGTACAATATTATGATTACGGCTTCGGACCTTGGTGGTAATGAACATATTGAAGGTCCGTTCAATTTGTATGTAGACCCTGAATCGGACAGACCTATTTGTGGTATTACTAACCCTTATACTAACATGCGCGTTGTCGGCAACTTGAACATTGTTGGTACCTGTGTCGACGATGATGGTGTTTCTAAGGTTGAACTCCTCCTTGATGAAGGCACCGAATATGAAAAATTAGTTGTAGCAGACGGAACCGAATTCTGGTCTTATTATCTTGATACAAACAACCTTGAAGAAGGTCCTCATACAATCAAAGTAACAGGTTACGACATTAACGACGAACCTGTTGTTAGTAAACCTGTAAAGCTTACATGGCAGCTCGACCGTAAACAGCCTCTTACTGCTGTAGAAAACGTTGGCATGGGTCAGCTTGTTAGTGGTAACGTAAACTTCAAAGGTACTGTAAGCGACGGTAACGGAATTAAAGAACTTTACTATTCTGTAGACAGCGGAAAGTTCTGGATTCCTGTAAAACTTTCTAAAACAAAGCAGTTCGATACTGTAGAATTCTCTATTTCATTAGATACACGCAAATTCCCGGATGGTCCTTCTGTTATCTGGTTTAAGGCTGTAGATAATGCAACTTCCGAAGGTGCTTACGCATTCCTCTATTATATAGATAATACTAAGCCTGATGTTCAGATTGTTTATCCGGAAGAAGATGCCGTAAACGGTAAATTTACTGTTGCCGGTTTTGCAAAAGATGATGTAGGTGTTACAGATCTTTCATGGACATTCGGAGATCAGAGCGGTGTATTTGAACTTGTTCCTGGTAACCCTTACTGGGCAGTTACTGTAGACACAATTGGTCTTAAAGATAAATCACGCAAGTTTACTGTAAAGGCAATTGACCGTGCAAAGAACGTTGTAGAAGTAACAAAGAATATTCTTCTTAATCAGGAAGATGATAAACCTGTTGTAACAATTACAGAACCTGTTGCCGGCGAAATTTATGCAGGAGACAATAAGCCTGTATTTGTCCGTGGTTTTGCAACAGATGACGACAGCGTTGAATCTGTAAAAATCCAGCTCGATTCAAATGAACCAATTATTCAGCAGACAAAGGGCTCTTACTATTATGAACTTTGTAAGGCATCTGATCTGACTGCCGGAAATCATAAAATCACAATTACTGGTATTGATCAGAACGGAGTAGAAGGAAATCCTGTTTCAGTTCAGATTGTTTCAAGAGGTGCCGCTCCTGAATTTACACAGGGAGTAGTTACTGCCGGAAAAGAAACAGTTGATTTTGTAAACGGAATGGAAATCCATCCAGAATCAGGAAAGACTTTCTCTGTAACAGCAACTTCTCCTCTTGGAATTAAAGAGGCTCATATTGAAGTAGCAGGCCAGGAGCCACGCGATGAAGTTCTTAAAAATCTTACTTCATATACAGTTTCAATTCCTGTAACTTCAAACTTTGCAAAGGGACTTGTTCCTGTAAGAATCACAGTTACAGATGTAATTGACCGCACAACAGAATACAAGGCTTTGTTCTATGTAACAAATACTGCTCTTGTTAAAAACGATGACCCGATTGTTGTGTTCGACGACAGCACAATTGCCGAAGACGGTTCTATCATAAATAATCCGGACTTCCCTGCAACAGGTTACCTCATTGGTGGAACTGCTGCCAAGGTAGAAATTGTTCCTGAAACTCCATTTGCAAATGCATTCCTCGAAGGAAACCAGATTAAGCTTTTCCCAGGAAACGCTATTGGTGCTTCAGAACCAGTTGTAGTTAGAGTTACAACAGACAAGGGTAAGGTTGCAGAATCTCGTCCTCTTATCTTTAAGAACGACAACGTTTTGCCAAATCTCTTTATAAATAATTATTCAGATTCTCAGGCTATTAAAGCACGCTACACAGAATTTACAATTACAGGTTCTGTAAAATGCGAAACTGGAGTAGGCGGCTTAAGCTATAGAATTATTGGTGCAGAAGCAACAATGGACAGCAAGACTGGAACGGTTGCAAAAGTAACTGCACTTCCTGTAGAAGAAAGCTTCCAGAGTATTCCTGTTGGAACAGACGGAAACTGGTCTCTTAATCTTGATACATATTCATTGGCTTCGGGAATGTATATAGTAGAATTCATTGCCGAAAGTGCCGGTGGAAATAAAGTTGCAAAAGCAGTTGCATTCAATAACCTTCCTGAAATTGAAGAAGTAGGTGGAAAAATGCCTGCTCCAAAGGCTGCAGTTGTTACCTGGATAGACGCATTTGATGTTTATGCAATTACAACTTACCAGGGTGAGCTTGATGAAAACTTCAAGGCATTCCCACGTACAGAAATGGTAGAAGGTGCAAATCCTCTTACCTGGGGAACAGCAAAATATACTGCTCAGAAAGCTCCAACTCTTTCTGCAAATATTGCCGAAGTAGACGGAAATCCATACTTCAGCGGTATGCCTGTTGTTCTTCCATATGGTGCTTCTAAAGAGCCTAAATACATGAGACTCTACATTGACACTGGTGCAACAGTAAGTGCAGTAAATTATGAAATTACAGGTGAGGAAGTTCCTGGTGGAGATCAGCGCCAGACAGGTGCAGTTAAGCTTTCTAAACCGGAAGGCACACGCTGGATTGCAGATGTTCCTCTTAATAATCTTCCAGCCCGTGTAAATAAAATTAGTATTACAATTAAGGCCGGCTCATTGCAGCAGGTTGTAACAGGTTCTATTACTGTTGTTCGTGATACTACTTATGAAATTACAGATGATGAAGAAAAAATCTACAGCTATGCCGGAGTAGGAACCTTCTTTGATGAACATGATGCAAACTGGGTACTCCTTGACGGTTCAAAATATAACTTCTATGCAAATGTAACAGGTCCAATCCGTGCAGAACTTGAAGGTGTTGCAGACGGACTTGCTATAGAAACAGAAGGTAAGTTCATTACTCTTTATGCAACAAAAGACGGAACTTACAAGAATGTAGTATTAAAGGTAACAGACCGCTTTGGTGATGTATTTAAGACAGAACCAATCAGCTTCCTTGCAGACTCAGAAGCTCCACAGCTTAACCTGCTCACACCGGAACTTCATGACTGGCTTGGTGAAACAGTTAAACTTTCGGGAACAATTGCAGATGCTCTTGGTGTTCGTCGTGCAGAATACTCTCTTGACGGCGGCGAAACCTGGCAGGAAATCCTTCTTAAGGGCGATGCAAAGGGTCTTGGTGTAACATTCAGCGAAGATGTAGACATTAAATATATGGAAGACGGACTTATCCGCCTTGATATCCGCGCATTCGATAACGCAGGTCATACTGCACTTATTACAACGGCAGCATTTAAAGATACAACACCACCTGTTGTAAGCGTAGTTGAACCTCTTGCAATTGATATTGTAAACGGTGATAACCTCATTGTATTCAAGGTAGACGACAACGGATGGTTCAATAAAGCCGAATATCTTATGATTGGCAGCAAGGACCGCGAAGAAAAACGAAGCGAAATCCCTCTTGAACCACTTGTATTTACTCACGTTGGTACAGAAGAACGCCCAATTGATGATATCATGCAGTTTATCTTTACAGATGATGCCGGAAACAGAACAGCAATCGAAGGCTGGGACTTCACAATCGATAATAAGTCAGACCTTCCAGTTGCCGAAATTCACGTTCCGGATGAACTTCAGGTAATTACCCGTGACTTTACAATTTCGGGCGTTGTTTACGATGATGATGGTCCTTCTACAATCTGGTACAAGATTGACGATGCAGAATATCAGCAGATTCCTGAACCTGGAACAAGCTTCTCTATTGATGTACCACTTGCATCAATGACAGATAACGAGCATACAATTTATATTTATGCAGTAGACGTTAATGGTGTTCAGGGTGAAGTTGCTCAGAGAACCTTCCGCATTTCTTTGGAAGAGCCAAAGGGTGCAGTAGAACTTCCTACAATCGATACTTCTGTTCGCGAAGTAATCACAATTTCGGGTGTTGCAAGCGATAAGAACGGTATCATGAAGGTTGAACTTTCTTTGGATAACGGTAACAGCTATAACGATGCAGTAGGACAGGAAGAATGGTCTTATAAGGTAGATACACGTGCAATTCCTGGTGGTACTCAGGTAGTATTCTTACGCATTACAGATAATTACGGAATTAAGGGCTTGTACTCAAGCTTGATCAACATCGATAACGATGCTCCGGATATTTCTCTTGACCTCCCACTTGATGATTCTACTTCTACAGGACAGATCTTCTTCTCTGGTTATGCATTCGATAACGTAGAAATCTCTGATTTGTATATTACAATCCGTAACATGGAAAAGACATCGGAAGCTATAAAGAGAACTATTCCAATCAACAATATCATTGGTGAAACTCTTGATATTACCGATTTACCGGACGGCTTCTATAACGTAGAACTTTCTGGAGAAGATAAAGCCGGAAACAGAACAAACGTTAGCCGTAACATTCACCTTGATAAGTCTAAGCCGCCTGCAGTAGTAGATGTTCTTTATCCACTCAACGGTGAACACAAGAACGGAAACTTCAACATTTACGGTCAGGCTTCTTCAAATATTGAAGGCAAGATTTCTTCTCTCAAACTTTATGTAGATGACAAGTTTGTAAAAGAAACATCGCTTACAGAATCTGGATTCTTCAAGTTCGAAATTACTCCTGCTTCAGAAGTAAATACAGGTGAGCTTGATTATGACGGAAATCCAATTAAGACTGTTATTACAGATATGACAGACGGAACTCATACATATTATGTAGAAGCCGTTCTTGAAGACGGACGCAAGGTTCCTTCTATTACTCAGACAATTACATACAGCTCAATTGGTCCATGGATTACACTCGATAACTTTACATACGGTGACTTTGCTATGCGCCGACCTTACCTTAAGGGACGTGCAGGTTACAGCCGTGATCCTGAAGAAGTTGCTGCTGCTAAGGCAAAAGATGCTTCTAAAGAATTCAAAGACATGGTTGCTGCAAAGACAGTTGCAAAGGTAGAATTGAGTTTTGATAATGGTAAGACATTCGAAGAGCTTTCTACAAACGACAAGTGGCTCTACCGTGTAGAAAATCAGGACTGGACAGAAGGATATCACTTCCTGTTGATTCGTGCCACAATGAAGAACGGCGAGGTTGCTATTGAAAGAACAATCGTTCAGATTGATAACACAGCTCCAACAGTACGCCTTATTGCTCCAAACAATGGTGGCCGCTACAACCAGATGCTCGAAGCTTCGGGACTTTCTAAAGATGAAGTTGGCCTTGAAAAGGTAACTATTTCTCTGCGTAAGGGTGACAAGTCTTCTTACGAAGTTCCATCATTCATCCAGGGACTTTATGTAGACTTCCACTTCTGGGGTGCTTCATTGTTCGAATTAGGTGCAGGTCTTACCTTCTTTGATGATAACGTAAAACTTCAGTTTGTATTTGGTCAGTATACACAGGAACAGCGAGATGCAGTTAATACATTCCTTTCTCGTGAACAGACAGAGCTCCGTTATGGTGGAAACATCTTTGGTGGAAAACTTCTTGCCAACATTTCTACAATACCGTTCAGCTTCTTCTTTGGTCACGACTTTGACTGGCTCAGTGCAAGCGTTGCAGTAGGTGCTCAGTTCAACTACTTCTCAGAAACAAACTCTGGTGAAGGACAAATGCTTTCTGCAGTTCTTGCTCAGCTTGAATTCCCTAGAGTTCATTTAAGTGAAATAAAAATGTTCAGTACGTTCTCGATGTATACAGAGTTCTCTTTGTGGTTCATTCCATCGGACGTTGCTAGTGATGATATCAAGAGATTGATTCCTCAAGGCTCATTAGGTCTTCGTGTGAACATTTTCTAGTGCAGGAGTTTTTGGTTTAGTTTGAGGTGCTTATGATTTTGACAAAAAGACTCAAAACATTTTTCCTTACTCTGGTTCTTATTCTAACAGCAGGTAATCTGTTTGCAGTAGAAGAATATGTAAGTAAGGTTTATAAAGAAATAGATATTATATTTGTTAAACAGGCAGACAAAGAGCTTGCAAATATCCTTCGTGAAAATGTTGATGACAAATATTACTATCTTATGGAAAACTACACGAAGAAAAAGGTTCGCCGTCTTATTATTGATAACGAATATGAATTTGCCATGACAGCAATTTATATTATTATTGATAACAACATTGACGGTGACTTTGAAGATGAAGATGCAGTAGACCTTTATGCCACAATTGCCGAAGCTTACCAGATTCAGCAGCAGTATGAGCTTGAACAGGAGCAGAAAGCAATAGCCGAAGCTGCTAAGAAAGAAGCAGAAAAAGAAAAGATTCTTGCTTCTGCACAAAAAGATTACAATGTTGTAACAACTTCAGAAGGAAAGCAGGTATATGTTTCGGCAAAGGATGAACGAACCGAAAAATACCGCTGGAATGCAAACTTTGGTATGATAGACTTTGGTATTGTTTCTGCAAAGAATCTTGATAAGCCTGTTATGTCCGAAGGTATTTCGCTCGACTTTACTTACGAATATTCTATTCCAAAATCAATTGTAATTGGTGGCGACATTTTCTTTGACTTTAAGTTTATGGAATTCAACAATGGACCAATGGAATTCAATTTTGAAATTGCTCCAAAAGTTGCTTTCCCATTTGCACCAAAATTATTCTTCCGTTTAGGCTTTAGTGATCTTGGTGTTCTTAAGAATAAGGAAGGAACAGTTTCTGCCGCAATTGAAAAAGTTCAGAGTGCTTTCTACGGAAACGTTGTATCGCCATTGATTGGTGTTCAGTTAAGTTCCGTTAATTTAGGAAACGTTGCACTTAATGTAGATGCAAATTATCTGCTTGGAGGACTTTTAACAGGTGACTATCAGGCATTAAGCTTTAAGGGATCACTTGCAATTCCATTTGCAGAACTTGAAAGAGTTAAACTTGTTTTCAACCTGGGAGCAAGAGATACACTTTTGATATTAAATCAGGGTGGTATTGAAAACCATCTTAGCGCTATCATAGGATTTGGAGTTGAAAATGTTATTAGATAAGTATAAAAGAATAATTGCCGCAATAATCTTCGCATTCGTAACAGTTTCTGTTTTTGCTGTGGACACTTCAGAGTATGTCAAAAAGAATCTTACTGCAGCTGAAGATGCAATGGATGATGGAGATATTGATACTGCTTATAAAAAAATAAATGGTGCACTTAAATTGATGAAGGATGCAAATCCGAGTGTTCAAACTAGTGTTGTTCTTTCAGCAAGAACTATTTATTCTACTAAACTTAAAGATATTCTCCAAGAATATGATGGTGCGATTTTAAGTGAAATTAATATAAACTTGAAAGATTATCCTGAAATAAAAAATTCTCAAATAGAGAAGCTGCTTGCACAAATAGATGAAAAACAGAAAGCAGAAGCCGAAGCTGTAGTTCAAAAACGTCATGAAGAAGAACAGAAATCTATTAAGGAACAAACAGCAGCCATAGAAAAGCAGCATGCCGCAATGGAAAAACAGGCTGAATCAAATGCTGAACTTGCAGAATCTATGAAGGCACAGACTGAAACTCAGGCAGAACTTGCTGAATCTATGAAATCTCAGTCAGAAGAACTTGCAAAATCGACTCAAGAAATTACAAAATCAAATCAAGAAAGTCAGAAAATAATGCAGGAAGGTTTTAAAGATCTTCAGGGCTCTATGTCTGATCAGGCAGAGGCTTTAAAGGAATCTTCTAAAAGTCAGGCTCGTTCCACAAAAATCATGGTATTCTCTATTGTGGGAATTGCCCTTCTTATATTATTGATTGTCCTTGTAGTAATTGTAATTGCACGCCGCAGTATGAAGCTTCAGGCAGAACGCCAGGAACAGTACATGCAGGCATTCCGCCTTATTGCAGAAAATACAGGCAATACAAACCGCATTATGCTTGGTGGTGCAACAGACCTTTATGGTCAGAGCGCTCCTCTTAAGCTTGCAGGAACTTCTACCTGGGCACCAGCCGCTGCTTTACCAGATGTTACATTTACACCGGAAGATGAAGAAGAACTCAAGCAGCTTGCAGTTAAGTGTGAAGAAATTGGTACAAAGATTGACCAGATTACAAACCGCAAGAATAACTCTAAGAACGTTAGTGAACTTGTATATAAGCTTTCTATGCAGCTCGGACTTTCACAGGGTAACTCAATGCTCAACTTCTGTGCTGCAATGATTTACGATGCAGGTTTCCTTGGAGTAGATCCTGCAATCTGGGAAACAGAAACTCTTACTGATGAACAGAAGGAAGAGATGCATAACCATGTAAACATTGCAGAAAAATATCTTGACTTTGTTCCAAAGAAGTACTGGGAAGTATTTGATGATGCTTCTAAAAAGCACCACGAAAACATGGACGGTTCAGGCTATCCTAACGGTCTTAAGGGCGACGAAATTCCGCAGATTGCACGCCTTATTCGTGTTGCCGAAACATATGTTTCTATGTCGAGCCGCCGTAACTACCGCCAGGCAATGGACAAGGAAACAGCAATCGAAAAGCTCCGCGAACAGCCAGGCTTCTACGATTCTGCAGTAGTAGACACACTCGACCAGATTGTTTAATCGTGGATTGCCACGGCCTTCGGCCTCGCAATGACAGAGAGCATTGTCATTGCGAGCGAAGCGAAGCAATCCAGAGTAAATAAATACACTTTTTCTGCCGATAATTTAAACATGAAAAATTGCCTCATTAAGATAATGTTACTTTTGTGTCTGCCTTTGCAGATAATTTATGCGCAAAACACAAAACCTTTATATCAGTTACCGGGCAAAATTACAGCCTCGGCAGAATCACAAACCGACGCAGATGTATTTCTTGTTGGTTCCGATTCCGGATTATTTAAAGTTACTTCCTCAAATAATGTAATTCCTATCTGGACAGAAGCACGCGTTGATCAGATTGTGCGTGTAAGTCTTCCTGAATATATTGGGAACTCAATTGCCGGTACAAAAGACGGCTGGTTTATCCGCACCCAAAAGGGACTTTTCTTTACAGAAGATTTAAAAACTTTTATCGAACGCGATAACGGACTTCCTTTCCTTACTATTAAAAAATATGACGGCAAAAATAAATCTCTGACACTGCAGATTCAGGAGCTCAAGGATTTTAGTGTAAACCCGCTGAACAATTCAGAGATGGTAACAGCCACAAAAGATAGCGTTTATTATTCAAGCGATGCCGGGCAGAACTGGATCTCGCTTGGTTCAACAAGTACAAAGTCTACAGGAATAAAAGCAGTTGCAGTAGCCACACTCAACGAAGAAACTGTTGTATTCATGTCGCATGCAATTTTTGGTCTTTCATATATCTTGCCGCAGAATAAAAAAAGCAAATGGATAGATATAGAAAAAGGCTTTGAAAAAATGCAGTCGCTTTCTTCTGCAGATGAAATTGCAGATATCCTTCCTGTTATACGAACAAATCAGAATGGCTCCCGTTATACAGAAATTTATATTTCACAGTCATATCTTCCTTGTCTTTACAAACTGGATTGGGAAAACAAAAGCGGTGTGCTCATTTACAGAAGCACAGAGCCTGTAGATTCATTTGACGGACTTACGCTCATGGATGATGTTCTTGTTTATACACATCTTGAAGGAATAGGTTCGCTTGATATAAATACTCTTAAAAGTCCGGGAACCCCTGTAATGTTTAATGACTGGAATAAAGCATTTGCCAGAGTTCCTGGAATGATTAACACTGCATGGATTCCTCAGTCACGAAGCGGTTTTGGAAAGGGTATTTTGCTTAATGAACTTTGGCTGCTTTATCCGGGAACAATTAATTCACCATATGCAGAAAAGGCAAACGGTAAAAAAGCAATTTATGCTTCGGCTTATCAGTGCCGCAATATTGATGGAATCAACAAGTTTAAGAAAATCGTAAAAGATAGAAATATGAATGCAATCGTAATTGATATGAAAGACGATTACGGTTACCTCAGATATCAGACAAAAGATCCGCTGTTGCTCGAAAAAGGAACAGTTTCTACTTACGCAGTAGACCTTGAAAAATTCATTGAAGAATTCAAAAAAGAAAATATATATCTTATTGCCAGAATTGTAACATTTAAAGACCGCTGTCTTACAAAATATGGCGGCGGAAAATATGCAGTCTGGGATGCAAAATACAACAAAGCCTGGACCGGTATTAAAGGCTACGAAGATATTGTAGACGACGAGGGTAATGTCACAGGAACCGAAACTCAGTATTACGATGAGCACTGGGTAGACCCTTATTCAGAAGAGGTTTGGGAATATAATATCGCAGTTGCAAAAGAACTGATTGCGCGCGGTTTTGATGAAATTCAGTTTGACTATATACGTTTCCCAACAGACGGCGAAAACCTTTACAACGCAAAATACCGCTGGCAGGACAAGGGCATGGATAAAGAATCTGCTCTTATTTCATTCCTGTCTTATGCGCGTGAAAATATAGACGCTCCAATTGGAATTGATATTTACGGTGCAAACGGCTGGTATAGAAGTGGTTCACGAACCGGTCAGGATTCAGAGCTTTTGTCTGAATATGTTGATGTAATTGGTCCAATGTTCTATCCGAGTCACTTTGAACAGACCTTCTTAAATTATGCGCCTTATGCCGACAGAACCTACCGCATTTACTATTATGGTTCGTTCCGTAATACAATCATGTGCCGTAACCGTTCTATAATCAGGCCGTGGGTTCAGTCGTTCTATCTTGGGGTAAGCTACGACAAGCAGTATTATGATGAAGACTATATCCGCAAGGAATTCTTTGGAGTTCGCGATTCTATAAACCGTGGTTACATGTGCTGGAACAATTCCGGTGAATATGGAATAACTCCGCGAGATGTTACAGATACAGAAAGCTTTATTGGAACTGCACCGGAATCAAGCTGGGAATTCAAAAAGCCTGCAATTGGTACAACAATGAAGCCGCTTGTTTCAACAGTAGAAGATGCCGATTTATCTGTTTTAGACAGCATTCTGAATCTTTATCCCGAAGATGATGATGATTATTACTCTCCGTTATTGCAAAACTCGAATGTAAAACGGTATCATAACTAGTAATGGCACTAGACCAGTACACACCGGAAGAACCAATTTCCTCTATTGCAACAGCACTTGCACCAGCCGCTTTGGGAATAGTGCGCGTTTCGGGTAAGGGCTGCATTGAGCTTGTAAGCAAGGTTTTTTCAAGACCGCGCGCATTGCTTGAAGCTCCTGGGAATACAATTGTTTATGGCTGGATTCAGAAAATAGACGAAGTTATGTGTGCCGTATACCGCGCACCAAAATCTTACACAGGCGAAGACATGGTAGAAATATTCTGCCATGGAGGACCTGCCGTTGTTACTGCAATTCAAAACCTTATGCTTAAAAGCGGCTTCCGTCAGGCCAACAGGGGAGAGTACACCTTCCGCGCTTACATAAACGGCAAAACAGATTTAACAAAAGCCGAAGCAGTACGCGAAATTATAGACAGCCATACAGATGATTCTCGTAGTCATGCTGCCGGACGCCTTGCCGGAGCCCTTTATGAAGAAATCGATTCAATAAAAAAGCTGCTGGTAGATACACTCGCTGCAATAGAAGTAGAGATTGAGTATCCCGAAGACGAGGAAACAATTGCAGATACTTTTGATAAGGGCGATCTGGAAAAGGCAGACAAGCGTCTTGCGGGGCTTGTTGCGTCATGGCGTGGTGAAAAATTGTACCAGGACGGAGCACGCGTTGTTCTTGCAGGCCGCACAAATGCAGGAAAGTCTTCGCTTTTTAATGCAATCTTAAAAGAAGAACGCGCCATTGTAAGCGATATAGAAGGAACAACCCGCGACTGGCTTGAAAGCTGGGCTGGAATTAACGGTATTCCTGTGCGCCTGTTTGATACAGCAGGCCTCCGCGATACAGAAGATGTAATTGAGGCTAAGGGTGTAGAAATAAGCCGAAGCCTTGTTCACGAAGCAGATGTTGTTTTGTATTTGATTGATTCTGCTGCAGGGATGAATGAGGAAGATAAAGGTTTTATTGAAAGCTGCAAAGTGCCGTTGATTGTTGTTTGGACAAAAACAGACCTCTCGTCATTGCGAGGAGCGGAGCGACGTGGCAATCCGGCTTACGAAGAGGCCTACATCTCCGCCAAAACCGGTACCGGCCTGGCAGATCTCTTTAATAAAATCGAAGCCTTGCTTACCCAAGGTCTGGACACCGAACGCGAACAGGCAGGCTTAGGTTCTGCCCGCCAGAAAGACGCCGTTGCCGAAGCATTGGAATGTACACGTCACGCGCTTGCAACAGCCAGTGACAATTATTCATTAGATGCAGTTGTTCAGGATCTGGAAGATGCGCTCGATTCACTTTCGGAAGTAACCGGTGCAATTACTCCGGACGATATACTTGGTTCAATTTTTGCAAATTTTTGCGTAGGAAAATAATATGTTAGTATTCGAAATCATCATGTATACACTTTTTGGCGCAATGTTAATATGGTTTGTGTTTACAGGGGTAAGAACAATTAAAAAGATACGTGCAGGTAAGGACCTTTCTGAATTATACACAGATGAAGAAGAACATAATCAGGCCTTAGAGAGTGTAGACGAATTTGAAAAAGGCTATTTTGAACGAATCGAAAAAGGCGAACAAACTCAGCAGTTTTTAGCAGTAGGAAGTTTTGCTGTCTGTTCGTTTTTAAGAAGCCTTCTTGCAGCAGAAAATATCCCCACTTATGTCGAAAATGAGCATATAAACAGCATGTATTCCCTTAATGCTCTTGGAGGAGCTTCAAGCTTTTCTATAAAAGTTTTTATTTTAATTTCCGATTACGACAAAGCCCGTGAAATTGTGTGTGATTTTATTTCTTCCCAGGAAGCTGTTGAGCAAAACAATCCTGAACAAGATAAAAAAGAAAGAGTTTCAAAAGTTATTGCAACCGGAACATTCTTTATTTCTGGACTCCCGTTAGGAACAATAGAAGAAGCTTCCCACGGAATAACAATTTTACCAAAGCTTTCGAATTCTACATCACAACAGTTTGAATAAGTGCAGAAACTTCGTTGTCCATAAAATCCCCGGCTTCTACCATTTTAAGAATCTGGTCAGGCGTGTATTTTTTTTCAGGGTAAACAACTACAACAGCCTTGTCATTATTCTGTAAAAAGTTAGTTTCACCCCATTCTGTGTAGCGGGTTGCACCAATAGAAACCATAATCTGCTCAGGGCGCCCAGCTGCAATAAGGTAGCTGTGAATATCTTCTGCGGGGCCTTCATCCTTCTGACCATTGAATTTTTCAAGCATCCAGTCTGTGAGCTTTTTGTAAATGTAGCTGTAGTCCCGGATGGCGCTGTTTTCACCGTAGGCATAAACCTTTTCGTTTCGGATTAAAAAGCTTGCAATACGGTAGTTATCAAAAATACAGCCCGTATCAAAGCCGTCTGCCGCAATCTGATTGTTAGAAAATCCTTTTGAGCACGGGCCCCAGTTCTTTTTTTCACTGATTTTCTTTGCACCCTGCTTACGGATAGAGCAGTCATTTGAAGCACCAAAACAAACCGGTGTGAGAGCGGTCAGCGTGGCTCCCTCCCACACAGCATCAAAAATCACAGCACATTCCGGTTCAATCTGAAGCTTTTCTTCGCCCTTTGGAAAAAGAATTTTCTGCGAATTAAAAGGGTAGACAGTAAGAAAAGGCGGAACAACAGAAGCAGCCGGAATATAAGTTGGGAAAATTGCTTTGGGAGCATTCGCCTCTGCAGTTTTAATATTTTTGAAATCTATTGCTTCTCCCGCCTGCTCAAGATGTCCTGTAAAGTTGCCCGCAACACCAAAGCAAGGGATGTCGGTTGTGTTGTAAAAGTTAGTCATAAACGTACTCCGCAAATCTTTATTTCTTCAGGAAAATCCCGCTGTTGCAAAAGCTCCATTTAGTTGTTGTGCCATCAATAAAGTTCTGCCTAGGTTCTTCTTTTCCGCGGCCCGGGTCCAGCGTATACAAAGTGCCATCCTTCCAGTAAGTAAGAACATAATGAAGCGGATTATTCATAGGAGATGCCAGATCAACACTAGCACGCGGAACAACAATTTCAATTACATATTCATCTTTCGCAAGCGCAGAGGCAATATCACTTATGTCTTCAAACGCCGAAGCGTCTGCCCCCACATAATCAAAAAGCATTTTCATAAGTTGTTCCCCAGGAGTCTGAGGATTCGAAATATTCATTTTAAAAGAAACCGAGCTTGCGTACTGAGCACTTTCCCTGATTATTTTAAAAGGATCACTATAGTCGCCAAATCCGGCCGAAGGGTCAAACTTAATTTTCTTATATATTTTCTTAGCAGTCTTTTCAACATCAGCCCCATCAATCTGATTCGTTTCCGCCAGATAATAGGCCATAGAAAAAGCTCCACACGCATTCCGCGACCAGGCGTTGTCTTTTTGAGTAGCGTAGGGTTGCCCGCTGGTAGATTTACTGCAGCTGGTGATAAAAAGTGTGGAGATTAAAAGCATAAGTATACATTTTCCTGTTTTTTTCATGGGGTTATTATAATGCATTTGTGGGGGGAGGGGAAGAAGATGGGAAAAATGGAAAAAGTGTGTTATAATAATAAAATCAAGTTAAATAAAGGAAAGCTTCATGGCTAAAACAAAAACGTCTAAAAACAGTACAGCCACCATCGGCTTTGAACAGCAGATTTGGGATGCAGCCTGTGAACTTTGGGGACACATTCCGGCTGCAGATTACCGTAAAATCTTTACAGGACTTATCTTCTTAAAATACATTTCAACCGCATTCGAAAAGAAATACAACGAACTCGTAGAAGAAGGCGACGGTTTTGAAGACGAACCCGACGCATATCTTGCTGAAAACATCTTCTTCGTTCCTCCGGAAGCCCGATGGTCAGAAATTGCAAAGGCAGCCCACACTCCGGAAATCGGCACAATCTTAGACAAAGCCATGATTGCCATAGAAGCCGACAACAAAAGCCTCAAAGGAGTCCTTCCAAAAAACTACGCCAACACAGAGCTGGACAAACGAGTTCTTGGAAACGTAGTAGACGTATTCACCAACATGGATATGAGCGACACCGAAGCAAGCAAAGACCTGCTCGGCCGCACCTACGAATACTGCATCGCACAGTTTGCAAGCTACGAAGGAGTAAAAGGCGGTGAGTTCTACACACCGGCCAGCGTAGTAAAAACAATCGTAAGCATCTTAAAGCCGACAGAAGGCAAACGCGTTTACGACCCATGCTGCGGTTCAGGTGGAATGTTCGTACAGTCAGTAAAGTTCATACAGGAACACGCCGGAAACAGAAGCAACATTTCCGTATTCGGCCAGGAAGCCAACGCCGATACCTGGAAAATGGCCAAAATGAATATGGCAATCCGCGGAATCGACGCAAACTTTGGCGACCATCCCGAAGATACCTTTTTCAACGACCTTCATTCAACACAAAAGTTTGACTTCATCATGGCAAATCCGCCCTTCAACTTAAGCAACTGGGGTCAGGATAAATTACAGAACGACCCTCGCTGGGTATACGGACTTCCACCCGCAGGCAACGCAAACTACGCCTGGATAGAACACATGATTTATCACCTGGCTCCAAACGGAAAAATCGGCCTGGTACTTGCAAACGGCGCTCTTTCCACCCAGACCTCTGGCGAAGGAGAAATCCGCCGTAAGATAATCGAAGCAGATTTAATAGAAGGAATTGTCGCCATGCCAACCCAGCTTTTCTACAGCGTAACAATTCCGGTAACCCTCTGGTTCATCACCCGCGGCAAAAAGCAGACCGGCAAAACCCTCTTCATAGATGCCCGCAACATGGGCCACATGGTAGACCGCAAGCACCGCGACTTTTCCGAAGAAGACATCGCCCGCCTTGCCGACACCTTCACCGCCTTCCAGAACGGCACCCTCGAAGATGTAAAAGGCTTCTGCGCAGTTGCCACCACAAACCAAATCGCCGCCCAGGATTACATCCTCACCCCTGGCCGCTACGTTGGCATAGAAGAAAAAGCAGAAGATGACGAACCCTTCGCCGATAAAATGACCCGCCTGACCACCGAACTTGGCGGAATGTTCGCAAAGAGCCACGAGCTCGAAGAAGAGATAAAGAAAAATCTTGCAGGGATTGGGTTTAAGATAGAATAGTGAACAAACGGATTTGTTCGTAGCTAACGCTACTCACTTTTTTAGAGTGAAGGTCGTTAGGTCAGAACAAATCCGTTTGTTTAAAATAAAGGAATGAAAATGGAAGAGTGGAAAGAATGTAAACTAAAAGATATCTGTGATTATGAAAAAGACAGAATTGAAGTTTCAACTTTAGATAATTCAACTTATATCTCTACCGAAAATATGCTTCCAAATCGTGCTGGTGTAACAACAGCTACAACATTGCCAACAGGCGAATACACACCAAGCTTCGAAATTGATGATACTTTAGTTTCTAACATTCGACCATATTTTAAGAAAATCTGGAAAGCAACTTTTTCAGGTGGCTGTTCAGCAGATGTTTTAGTATTTAAAGCAAAAGAAAATATTTCTAAAGACTATTTATATTATGTTTTAGCAGATGATGAATTCTTTAAATATAGTATGGCAACATCAAAAGGAACAAAAATGCCACGTGGAGATAAAGTTTCAATAATGGAATATTCTATAAAACTTCCCCCTCTCCCCACCCAACAAAAAATCGCCGCAATACTTTCATCATTAGACGACAAAATAGAACTGAACAACAAGATAAACGAAAACCTGGAACAGCAAGCCCAAGCCCTCTTCAAAAGCTGGTTTGTAGACTTTGAACCCTTCGGTGGTAAAATGCCAGATGAGTGGAAAGAAGGAACTGTTTCTGAAATTATAGAGTTACATGATTCTAAACGAATCCCATTATCAAGTCAGCAACGAGAAAACATGGAAAAAGTATATCCATATTATGGCGCTACTTCTCTAATGGATTATGTAGATGATTATCTTTTTGATGGAATTTATTTACTTTTCGGAGAAGATGGTACAGTTATAGATTCAGATGGATTTCCAATTCTTCAATATGTCGAAGGAAAATTCTGGGTTAATAACCATGCCCATATCCTAACTGGCAAGAATGGTTTTTCAGTTGAAATGCTTTATTTATTATTTTCATTAACAAATGTTCAAGACAAAGTAACAGGTGCTGTCCAACCAAAAATAAGCCAAGGGAATCTAAATAGTATAAAAGCAGTAATTCCTGATTCGCAAGCATGCAAGAAATTTGATTCAATAATCCAGCCATTATTTGCTCAAATACGAACTATAAGAAATGAAAATACACAACTCGCTACTATTCGAGATACTTTGTTACCAAAGTTGATGAATGGAGAAATTGAGGTATAAATCATGCAATATGAATATTCAGAAGAGTGTGTGAGAATGAATGTCAAAGCAGATATGTATTTCTCTATTGCTTACAGAACATTTATAAATGATTTAATCAGAATCGACAAATTGAATACTAACGATTTAATATGTTTAAAAGATTTTAAAATAACTTTATTTAGAGATTATCATATTATAATTGTATTTTCAGCTATGACGGTGGAAGCATTTGTTAATGATTATTTAGCTGTTTGTCTTCAAGATGACTTCTATTATGAAAATTTCGACAAACTAACTGTTCTTCAGAAAGTTGAAATAATGTTTTCCATAGTGTGGGGAGAGAAATTAGATAAATCACAGAGATTATATAGTTTATTAAAAAAATTAATAAAACAACGAAATGATTTTGTGCATACAAAGAGTAAAAAGGTAACAGAAGAATTATTTCATCAAAATGAAAATCTAATTCCTGCTGTTTACTATCATGACGAGAATGATTATGAGCATGCATTAATAACTTCGGATAAGAAGGATATCATTTATTATATGAAAGAGTTCTTTTCTGCTATAAATGCAATTTATTTATTTTGTCAAATTGTGGATACTCACGACAAAAACAGATATGCAGTAGGAAATATTATGGATTGTATGTCAAAAGAGAATTCTTTTTATATGGAGCAAAAAGTTAAAGATGTTATAAATCAAATGAAAGAAATCGAAATGAAACTGAAAGAATTAAAAAAGATTTTGAAATGTTAAATCTATTTAAATGAAGTCTTTTGTATTTTAGTACTTTAATAAGAATTAAGAAAATGATAAATTTCTGAAGGACATAGAATTTTTTAATAATATAATAAAATGAGAATTATAGAGAAACAATTATGAAAAAACTATATAAAACACAAAAATACAAAAGATTCAATAAACACAGAACCGAAAAGAGCATAAAACAAAAAAAGAAAAACAAACGAAAACTTTCAAAAAAAGTTCAAGGAAAGAGTTTCACTATTATTGAGGCTCCTCGAGTTTTAAGTGTAATCAAAAATGATATAAATACTATAAATCTATTTGCAGATATTTCAAAATGTATAAAGAAAAGAAATCCTATAGATGTTAATCTTAATAAGGTTTATGAAATAACTCCAGATTCGATTTTATATTTACTTTTATTGATTAAGGAAGCAAAAACAAGATCAATTCCATTAAAAGGAAATGCTCCTTCTGGAAAATATGCATTTGAACTATTTGTAAAATCTGGATTCTATAATTATGTGATTAGTAAAATAGATACAAGTTCGATTCAATATTCAAGCGACATTCTAAAAATACAAAAAGGAAGATTAGTTGAAGGAACTAAAGCTGCCACCATAAAAACCTTTGTAGCTTCTCATTTTTCTAAATATTCTATTCCACAGTTACAAGCTTTATATGCAATTTTAATAGAATGCATGTCAAATACAAATAAACATGCACATTCTATGCAGGGAAGAAAGACTTGGTGGGCTATGGCTGAATATAATCAACAAACCAAAAAAATATGTTTTTCGTTTGTTGATAATGGCTTAGGTATTCCAAAAACTGTTAGAAAAAAATGGCATGAAGAATTATTTAACAATGATGCTGAATTAATTGAAAAAGCTTGTTTGGGAAATTATAATAAATCTCAGACAGGACAAGAGAATCGAAATCAGGGATTACCACAGATAAAAAAATATTGTGATATAGGTCTTATAGATAATCTTGTTATTGTGTCAAATTATGGATATTATAATGCTAAGAAGAATAGTAAAAGGACATTAAAAGAACCTTTTATAGGAACAATTATTTCATGGGAATTTGTTTGCTATGGCTGAAAAGATAATCAAAATTTCAACGGATTATACTGAAAATCCTGGTGGTCGCGAGAAAAAAGAGGGGCCATTCTCAGGCGAAGATTTTAGAAAAAAATTCTTAGAACCCTTTTTTAATTCAAGAAAAAAGGATGAGACTCTAATTATCGATTTGGATGGATTGAATGGATATCCATCTTCTTTCTTTGAAGAAGCATTTGGAGGTATTGCAAGATTGTTTTCTTCTGAAACTGTTTTGCAATCTATACGTTTCGTATGTAATGATAATCCTATGGTTATAGATGACATGATATCTTATATAAATCAAGAATATGCAAAAAAATAAAAATAATACATTATTTATTAAACTAAAAAATATTATAACACGAATGCAACCAAAATATAAGATTATAATATATGCTTTATTAGGAATCTTGTTAGTTGGAATAGTATTAATTCTTTTTAATATAAAAAAGATAGATAATTTTTTCTCTTTTTCTTTATTAGATTTATTAAATTTATTGACTACAATGATAATTGGTTTCTTTTTTACATATATAGTATCTGTATCATTACAAAGGGAGACCAAAGAAAATGAAGTTTTTGAAGAATTATTATCAAATATAAATGAAGATGCAAAAAAATTAGTTGATATTCTTGAAGAGCATTGTAATCAACGGATTTCTGAAGATCTGAGAGCTCATGTCTTGGTAATGGATGGTATTCTAACAGCTGATGTCTTTGCTTTTAGAAAGTTATGTATAAAAAATCAGAAATTCTCTGAAAATGATTTTTCTGAGATTATAAAAACAAGAAGAGATTTTCATGTTGTTCTTACAGGTGATTATTTAGGCGAAGGTAAAAAAGTATCTCTTCCATATTTACAGAAAACTCTGCAATACTATTATGAATTACAACAACATATCTTTAATTTTAAATTAAAAATGCTATATATTTATTAATAGTTTAATATTTTATAAATTCGAACAAAAGAAGGAAAAATAAGAGATTTTGCACAAAAAACGCAAAATCTCTTATTTTTCTTGACAAATTCGCCGAATTTCCCTTATATTTTAACATATATAGGAGCCAATCATGCTTTTGGAATTTAAGACAAAGAACTATAAGTGCTTTAAAGATGAAGCTGTTTTCTCTATGATACCAGCCCCAAAACAAAAAGGGTTGGATTATAGTCTTTTATCTCAAACTGCAGGAAAAAAGGATTATACAGCTCTTTGTTCTTCTGTTGTATATGGTGCCAATGCAGCTGGTAAATCAAACATTGTAAGTGCAGTTCAGACATTCAAAAGTATTATTCTTCATGGAAATATCAATAATGTTCCTGGTAATTTCCCAAATGCTGCAGAAAACTCTCTTGAATTAATTCCAAATAATTCTATACCAGAAAATAAACCAGAGCCTGTTTCTTTCTCAATAAAATTCATTGATTACGATTTATTGTTTGATTATTCATTAATTATTGACTTGGGACCGTTTCTTGATTCTGATTATAAAAGATCAATTGTATCTGAAACATTATCTATAAATGAAAAAAGCCTCTTTTTGCGTACAGTTAACAAACTTGAGATTTATGAAAAGAACTTAAAATCCATCGAACAGTATTTAGTCCCTGACTATAAAAAGAATTTTGATCTAATTCTATCCTACTCTGAGAAAAGCCTTCGTGATACAGACCTGTATATAACAAATGGTTTTAAGACTATGGTAAGTTCGGACATCTCTTCTATGTTCTATGATTTCTTTATGTCCAAATTGAAAACTTATTATCAGACATTTGCCGTAAACATGTATCCAACTTATATGAATAAGTATTATGAAGATTCATTATTAAATGAAGCGGCAAAGAATTTCGGAATTAATTCAAACAAACTGGTTTATGTACGTCCAGAGAATTCTATTGAACAACAACCAGTCTTATGTTCTGTTATGAAAGATGGAAGAGTCGTTCAGGCTATTAATTTTGAATCATATGGAACATATCGTTTTATAAATACATTGCCTATGTTTGCACAGGTTCTGAAAAAAGGTGGAACCATTGTAATGGATGAGTTTGATACTTCTCTTCATCCTATGGTTGTTATGGATATTATAAATATTTTCCATAATGATGAAATAAACAAAAATCATGCCCAGCTTATTTTTAATACACAGAACCCGATTTTCCTAAATAATAATTTGTTCCGTCGCGATGAAATTAAATTTGTTGAACGCTCTGATGAAACAAATTGCAGTGAATTATATTCTCTTTCTGATTTTGGCACAAAAGGAACTAATGCCAGAAAAGGAAAAGATTACATGAATAATTATTTCATGAGTAAGTACGGAGCTATTAGAGATATTGATTTGTCAGATATCTTTAAGAAATTTGTGGAGAATGGAGATGCGCCGATTACTAAATAACAAATACTTCTTTTCCGTTGAAGGGGAAACAGAGGTTCTTTATTTCCAGCATCTCAAAAAGCTAATTTACGCAGAAGAAAATCGAATTGCAAATCCTGTATTTCATATAGAAAAAGCTTCTCCTTTGAAATATGCCAAGAAACTTCCTGTTATTCAATCTTGTACAATTACAGCCGTTTTTGATGTTGAAGATAATGATGCAGATCATAAGCAGAGATTTGAAAGTACCTTGAAAGAGATGAAAGATTCAGAAAAACTTGGAAAAGCCATAAAATATGAACTTGGTTATTCTAACATTGATTTTGAGCTTTGGATCCTTCTCCATAAAAAAGATATGTTTGGAACAATAGGTTCCAGAACACAATATCTTACAAACATTAACTCAGTTTTTGGTACAAAATTTCAGGGGCTCAGAGAATATAAAGTAGAAAGAAACTTTAATAAGATTCTTTCGCAAATCACTCTTGAAGATGTAAAGAATGCAATTACAAGAGCAGAAAAGATCATAAATCAACGAAAATCAGAAGATAAACCATTAGTATCTTCTGGATACGAATGGTATGAAAGAAATCCTTCTTTGTCTGTTCATTTGGCTATAAAAAAAATATTACTTGAATGTGGTGTGTAAATCACATATAATAAAACTAACGAATTGCGGTGGAAGTCTTCGGACGACACCTCTAGGCTCCTGATGCGTCGGGGGCTTATTTTTTTTAACTACGGTTTGTTTTATTACACTAATTCTGCTTTTCTCATTTCATATTTGTCAGATAAACTCAACCACATTTCTGCAGAAGTAGAAAATGTCTTACCAAGAGCTTCTGCTGTTTCTGGAGTAATAGTCTGTTTATTATTCAAAATGAGGTTTACGTTTCTTTGTGAAAGACCAGAATTCCTGGCTAGATCTGCTTGATTCCAACCGAGTTCTTCCATTGCATCTTTAATTACGTCTCCAGGTCCTGGATTGTAAAAAGGTTTTAATTCTTTATCATTATACTTTACTCCCATATATTACCTCACGCTCTATATATTAGTTTCTTTTTTTATTGTGTCAATACAGGATTGGCGTACAAATAAAAATATCGATATCATTTTTTATAATCTCATGATAAAATTATATTAATTAACACTTTAGAGGAAAAAGAATGTCCGATTACAACGAAGAAGCATATGAAAACGCGCTGATTGAACTGTTCCAGAATATGGGATGGGAGCATGTTTACGGACCTGAGATTGAGCGCGACTGGCATTCTCCTCTTTATGATTCTGTTCTTGAAGATTCTATTCGTCGTATAAATCCTAAGGCAGCACCTGGCGCAATTAATGAAGCTCTTCTTAAACTACGCAATTTTGAAAATGCTGAACTCAAAAAGAAAAATGCTGTTTTTATGGAATATCTGCAGAACGGTATTGAAGTTAGTTATCATGAAAACGGCGAAAGTAAATCGACTATTATTTATATTGCAGATTTTGAAAATGCCGGTAAACCTGGTGACAAGAACTCTTATATTGTTGCAAATCAGTGGACATTTATAGAAAACTCACAAAAGCGTCCTGACATTCTGCTTTTCTTAAACGGGCTTCCTGTTTGTCTTTTTGAATTAAAATCTCCTAGCCGTGAACAGACAGATGCTAGCGAAGCGTACACACAGATCCGCAATTACATACATGAAATTCCTTCCATGTTTATTTATAACTGTATTTGTGTAATGAGCGACCAGCTTACAAGTAAGGCCGGAACAATCACAAGTGGCGAAGACCGCTTTATGGAATGGAAATCAAAAGATGGTAATCTTGAATCAAATGCTTTTGCAGATTTTACTACTTTCTTTGAAGGTATTTTCCAGAAAGACCGTCTGCTCGACATAATCAAAAACTTTATCTGTTTTAATAATGAAGGCGTAAACTCTTATAAGATTCTCGCGGGCTATCATCAGTATTTTGCAGTTCGTAAAGCAGTTGAGCGTACAAGAATTGCTGTTGCCGGTGACGGTAAAATAGGTGTCTTCTGGCATACTCAGGGCTCCGGAAAATCGCTTTCTATGGTTTTCTACGCTCATCTTTTGCAGCAGGCAATTGATTCTCCGACAATCGTTGTTATTACAGACCGCAATGATCTTGATAATCAGCTTTATACTCAGTTCTGTAACTGTAAAGATTTCTTGCGACAGGAACCTGTTCAGGCAGAAAGCCGCGAACATCTGAAGCAACTTCTCGAAGGACGTAAGGCAAACGGAATCATCTTTACAACAATGCAAAAATTTGAGGAAAGTGATGAACCCCTCAGCGACAGAAAAAATATCATCGTAATGGCTGATGAAGCTCATCGCGGACAGTACGGACTTACAGAGAAAATCAAAACCAGTCGAGACGAAGAAGGTAACCTTATTGCCCACCGCACAATTGGAACCGCCCGAATTATCCGCGATAGTCTTCCAAATGCAAGTTATATCGGTTTTACCGGTACTCCAATTTCCCGCGAAGATCGCAGCACTATCGAAGTCTTTGGTGATTATATCGACATTTATGATATGACACAGGCTGTAGAAGATGGTGCAACTCGTCCTGTTTATTACGAAAGCCGTGTTATCAAACTTAAGCTTGATGACAAAGTTCTTGCTCAGATTGATGCAGAATACAGTGCTCTTGCAAATAATGCTGATGAAGAAGTAATCGAAAAGAGTAAACATGAACTTGGCAAGATGGAAGAAATCCTTGGGCATGAAAAAACAATCAATTCTCTTGTTGATGATATTCTTAGTCACTATGAAAACGAACGCCAGTATCTTTATACCGGAAAGGCAATGATTGTTGCTTATAACCGGGCAATTGCCATGAAGATTTATAAACGCATTCTTGAACTGCGTCCTGGTTGGGCTGGAACAAGTGATGCCGATGCCCGCGTTGCCGTTGTAATGACAGAAAGCAACAAAGATCCGGAAGAATGGCGTTCAATAATTGGAAACAAACACCGCAAACAGGAACTTGCCACTCGTTTTAAGGATGACACAAGTTCTCTTAAAATTGCAATTGTAGTTGATATGTGGCTTACCGGCTTTGATGTTCCTTCTCTTGCAACAATGTATGTTTATAAGCCAATGGAAAGCTACAACCTTATGCAGGCAATTGCCCGTGTAAACAGAGTTTTCAAAGACAAGGAAGGTGGCCTTGTTGTAGATTACATTGGAATTGCAAGTGCCCTCAAACAGGCAATGAAAGACTATACTCCTCGAGATCGTGAACATTACGGTGAAATGGATGTTGCAAAACGAGCATTCCCTAAGTTCCAGGAAAAACTTGAAATCTGTCGCGATCTTTTCTTTGGTTATGATTACACACCTTTCTATGAAGGTTCAGACTTACAGCGCGGTATGACAATCAGTGGAGCTGTAAACTTTATTGTTGCTCCTGATAAAGAAGAACAAAAACAGGTGTTTATCAAAGAAGCTTTGATGCTTAAACAGTCACTTTCTCTTTGTTCGTCAATGGTAAAGGAACACATGAGACTTGAGGCAGCTTTCTTTGAATCTGTCCGCGTTCTTGTGATGCGTATTTTGTATAACCCATCTGGCAAGAAATTCTCCCTCAAAGAAATCAACGACCGCATAAATGAACTTCTCAAACAGTCAGTTAAATCAGATGGCGTAATAAATCTTTTTTCTGACGTTGGCGAAAAGGTGAATCTGTTTGATCCTTCATTCCTCGAAAACATTGCAAAGATGAAAGAAAAGAATCTGGCTGTTGAAATGCTCAAGAAATTGATTGAAGAACAGGTAAAAGTTTACAAGCGAACAAACCTTGTAAAATCCGAAGCTTTCAGCGAATTGATTCAACAAACCTTAAACCGTTATCTGAACGCAATGCTTACAAACGAGGAAGTAATTCAGGAACTTTTAAAACTTGCAAAAGAAATGATGCATGCAAAAGAAGAAGGAAATCTGCTTGGTCTTTCTGACGAAGAACTTGCTTTCTATGATGCGCTCACAAAACCAGAAGCTGTAAAAGATTTCTACAGTGATGAAGAACTCGTAGCCCTTACAAAAGAACTTACCGACACTCTGCGTAAAAACAAAACAATCGACTGGCAGAAAAAAGAATCTGCCAGAGCAAAGATGCGCATGATTGTCAAAAAGCTTCTTAAGAAATACCGCTATCCGCCGGAAGGTCAGGAAGATGCTCTAAAAACTGTTATCAGCCAGTGTGAACTTTGGACTGATAATGTTACAGAGTTTAATGAAGCATAAAAACAAACTTTCATAATCACTGAATGATAACTGTTTAAAATTTGTATCTTAAAATTTCTATGTTATAATTATTTTAAGGAGCGTGCCTATGAAGAAATTTCTAAAAACCCTCCCATTCATTTTGTTCTTGTTTTGTTTTACTTCTTGTGTGGATTATGTGCAGTCTGTTTCTTATAAAAATGGGAAATATCAGATGTATTATAAAATAACCTTGTCAAAAGTGTTATTTGAAATGATGGATGAAGATCCTGAACAAATATTTCAGGAATTTGATGAAGAAGCCTTAAATGAGTTTCCTGAGAGGGGTGAAATCAAAGCTGTAAATACGGATTTGGAAATTGGGGCAGAAATTATTCTTAAACTAGATCCAAAAACTACAGATGAAACAGAAAAAGAACTCCTTCCTAAAGTCTCTGGAAATAAATGTTTTATTCCATTTTTACTAGGAAATAATGATTCAATTTCTGACTCTGTAAAATCAGAGGGTGAAGCAATGGCACAGGCTATGCTGTCTTCTGCAAAATGCAGAGTCCTAATAAGTAAAAGCATAATTCCAGTTATAGAAACAGCATATTTTACAGGGAAGGGTGGGCAAAACTATTCAATCCCGATTTATGATTATGGCGACGCAAATTGTCTTGAAATTCCTTTTATTATCCTGTTTGAAACTGGTATGTACAGAACTGATAGAATTGTGATAATTAAGGATGAATAAAGAACAATAGAGAAGAAATATGGAACCCAAAACCGAAGACCGCCTAACTGCAATTGAAATGAAGCTTGCTTACATGGAAGACTTTGTAAACCAGATTCAGGGTGTTGCAGTTGAACAGACTAAAACTATTGATAAGCTGCAAAAAGAAATCAAATTAATGTCAGATAAAATTCGCGAAATGTCAAATACGATGGAAGGGGATATTCCTAATAGGAAGCCACCGCATTATTAAGAGGAGACTACACATGAACGAACAGACAATAAACAGAATCAGAAAATTTGTAGCAGACCGCGACTGGGCTCAGTATCATTCTCCGGCTAATCTTGCTAAATCAATTTCTATTGAGGCAAATGAACTTCTGGAATGCTTTCAATGGAGTGATACAGACTATGACCTGCAGCACGTAAAAGAAGAGCTTGCCGATGTTCTGGTTTATTGTCGTGACATGCTTGATGCCCTGAATCTTGATGAAGACGAAATCATCAATATGAAAATGGATATGAACGAGAAAAAGTATTCTGTAGAAAAGGCTAGGGGCAGCAATAAAAAATATTCGGAACTTTAGTTGTCGCAGATTTTGCGACAAGTGCTTGCCTTGATTGCACCAAGGGCATGAATCCTTACGACTTTTTCATTGTCATTTTCAGAAAGCTCATAAAGCTTTGGAATGTATTCTTTTACATATTCAGGTTTCCGTTTGCCGATAACTCTAAATATTTCCGGAGCTTCAATTCTCACTCGATCAACACTATCATCTAAAAGCATCGCAAAAGTCCTCATTTTTGATTCAAAAAGCTCAGGGTTGTTTGTTGCAATGTTTTCACAAGCCCAGATAAATGCGATTCTTACTTTTTCATTACTGTCTTTTGACAGCGGGAAGATGTTCTCAAAATAAGGCTGGATCATCTTAAAATCATTTCGTCCTATGCGGCCCAGAGCGTTAAGAGATCGTTCACGGAGCTGGGCGTCATCTGAAGTTATAAAAGCGGCAATATCTTTTACATAAGGCTGTACAAGATTCCCAAGAGTAAAACCCATTTCACCAAGAATCCAGATAGCTTTGCCTTTTACTTTTGTGTCTTCATCTTTCAGACAACTGCCGACAAAATCAATCTTCTCTTTCCACAGAGGTTTATTTTTGTAGAGTTCTGCCAGAGTGTTATAGGTTTCGTTTTTCATTTAGAGAAGATTCCTCACAGCCACAACCCCAAGCGGTGCATACATAAATAAAAGATTCAGTCTCTGCCATAATCCTTCATAGCTTATGATTGTATTTGCAAAGGCAGGCTTATCGGACATTACAAAAAGAGTGAAAAACACAAGTGACAAAATAAAGCCGATTATACAAATCAGTCCTAAAACTTTATCCTGGTCCTTAAAGCAGATGATTGCTGTCAAAAGCGGCACGAACAAAAACAACATGAATCCGATTGTTGAACCTGCGCCGTGAATTTTGGAAGCAGTTGTCACAACATCTTTTGTTTCGTTCACGCTGAAAAATCCTGTGAAGATGCAGGCACCTACGGCAAAGATTGCTATGAAAATAAGTGTTGTGATTGTAAGTCCGTTTGCTACAGGATGATAGGTTTTATAAAAAACAGGAATTGAAATCAGGAACAAAAGTCCTTCTAAAATCATCCAGATATTGAAGGGGAGTCGCACAGGGCTGTTCGGGTTTCCCAGGGCGCTTATGGACATAGTCAGATTGTTGTACCCTTTATATCCGAAAGACAAAATCAGCGAGAAAAGAAGATCCCCGAACATCGCAATTAATAAAGCATACCAGCCAAGTTTGTTCATCATGTTTTAAATTATAACAGATAGATTCCTTTTTTTTAATATATAAAATTGGGAATATGAAAATTTCTGATTTCTATATATACGCCGGATGTGGATTTGAGTGAATGAAAGTTTTTATCCCTTCTGCTTTCCCGCCATACCCCAATTTTCAAGTGGCGGCTCTGTGATAATTATAAAAACATCTTCAGGGGCAATTGAAAGAGAAGCCACAAGCTTTGCAGTGATGATTTCAATGGCGGCCTTTTTTTGTTCTTTGGTTCTTCCGGGAAAGAGGGTGAGTTCAATAATCATAAAGTTGTCGGACTTTTCTGCAGGAGCTTCAAAATCTGCGCGGTCAAATTCAAAAATGCGCTGGAACCTGTCCCAGTCAGAAATCCCAAGTCCTTCAATAAGCCCCTGGTGAACACAGTCAAAAACAGTTTTCTTATATTCAGCGGTCTTTCCTTTGAGTATGTTAATCTTAACTAAAGGCATTTTAAATCTCCTTAAAACTTTTTATTTCTTAATCCGCACAAAATAGTGCTCGTCATCTTCCTTTACAATGCGGCCACCGTTTTTCTGCATTACCTTTAGCGAGGCAGGGTTGTCGCGGTTTACCCGAAGATAGATTTCTTCTTCAGGAATAATTGTTCGGGCAACTTCCAGTGTGAGCGCCAGGCCTTTTGTACCGTAGCCTTTACCACGATATTCTTTTGCAATGAATTGTCCGATATGTCCGGCACCTTCCCTCAGTGCATCATTCAAATAATGGCGGATTCTGAACTGCCCGATAATCGTGTCGTCTTCCCATAAAAACAAAAAGGTTTCAGGTACCATCCAGTCCGGAAGATTTTCTCCACGCTCGAAACGAAGCATGTCCGGTAAAGCCTTTGCTTCAAAATCTTCGTGCGAAATTCCGTGCCAGGCATTTGTAAGTCCGTTTTCATCTTCCGGCATATCGCGAACAAAAGCCCATTCCATTTCTAAGTCTTCAAAGTTTGCTTTTTTTACAAATAACATTTTCTGATCCTGTTTGTCTTTACACCAAATTACATCCACTCTGTCGCTCTTCCGGATGCGCAACTTCAAAGCCACAGTTTGCTTCCATGTTCAGCTCGCGCAGTTCCTTTATGCCGTCAATATAAAGCTGGTAATTTATACCTGTCGATTCATATCCACAACCAACATCAAACTCATCACCCAAAGATTCGCGGACAATCTGTTCCCGCTGTTCCCGGGTTGTATCCTTTATCAAAATGCTTCCCATAATTTTTCCTTGGGAATATTGTAGCATAATTCAACAGGATTATAAAAGTTATGTTTCAGAAGGGCTGTGAAGAGTTTAAAAAGATGAAATTGATAAAGTGTGGTATAATAAATTAAAGAGAAGAAAAATGAATTTTGAAAATGTTTATTTTATAACCGGTACGGCTTATGCTGGAAAATCTACGATGGTAAAGCTGCTCGCCCAGAAGTTTGATGGAATTGCCTGCGAAGAAAACTATCATGATGTCTTGCTGCCGGAGCTTGATGCAAAAGAATTTCCTTGTGTTACATATACGCGCGATTTGCAGGACTGGCATGAGTTTATCCGTCGTTCGCCACAGGAATATAAAGACTGGATTGATGGTGCTGCCCGCGAGTGTGAAATCCTTGAGCTTCGGATTCTGGAAGATATGCTTAAAAAAACTGAAGCTCAAAATAAAAAGATTTTCGTTGATACAAATATTTCAATAGAAACCTTACACAAAATTGCAAAGCACGACCATGTTCTGATTATGCTTGCAGACCCTGATATCTCTGTTCGAAGATTTTTTGAACGCCCGGATAAAGAAAAACAGTTTTTGTATCAGCTGATTATGGAAGAACCGGATCCCGAAGTCGCCCTCCAAAATTATCGCAAAGGCCTGGAGCTCATCAACTCTCAGGAAAACTACAACCGCCTCTTAAACTCCGGCTTCAATGTAATTCTCCGCGATGAAAAACTTGGTATTCAGGGTACGCTGGAACTAGTTTCAAAAAAGTTTGGATTATCAGATATGTTCCATATTTATCAAAATTACTCAGACTTATATGATGAATTGGTAAATCACGAAGATTATAATAACAATCTTTATAAGTTTCTGCGCGACAATATCCAATGGAAAAATAAAGTTGTCGGTGAATTTGGAATAGGGACCGGGCGAGTTACAAGGAACTACATCGATAAGGCCCAGAAGCTTTATGCGTATGATAACTCACAGCACATGATTGATAAAGCAAAAGTCAACTTGTCAAAGTGGGCGAATAAAATAGAATATTCAATTCTTGATAACAGTAAAATCAATTCGATTGAAAAATCATTTGACATAATCATTGAAGGCTGGAGCTTTGGGCATCTGGTCGTGCAGAATGATGAAAACAGGAACCAGACAATCCAGACACTTATCAGCGAAACTACAAAGCGGGCAAAGGAAGTCATTTTCATTGAAACATTGGGAACAAATGTAGACGATCCTAATCCGCCTGGAGAAAAGCTTGCGCAATTTTATAAGGCACTTGTTAAAGCGGGCTTCAAAGAACACGTCATTGAAACTGATTATAAATTCAAAAATCCCGAAGAAGCTGCAAAAACGATGGGCGCCTTCTTTGGAGACTCAATGAAAAATGATATAATTCAAAAGCAGCTGAATGTAATCAAAGAATATACGGGAATATGGATTTATCTGGAGGCATAAAAAATGGAATTCCGAAAAATATTTGATACGATCCCGGAAGAGTTTGATAAATATCGTCCTCGTTACAGCAAAGAACTTTTTGATTCTTTAATTGATTATGCAAAAATTGGACCAGGGAAATCTGTTCTTGAGATTGGGCCAGGAACCGGGCAGGCAACTGATCCGATTCTGGATACAGGCTGCGATTATCATGCGATTGAACTTGGTGAACACCTTTATGCAAAGATGCAGGAGAAATATGGCAAGTGTCCGAATTTTAATATCGTAAATGATGATTTTATTACTCATGATTTTGGTTCAGAAAAATATGATATGATTTATTCGGCAGCAACCATTCAGTGGATTCCTGAAGATATTGCTTTTTCAAAAACCTACAGCCTGCTCAAAGAAGGCGGCACTCTTGCAATGATGCTTGTTTCTGCAGAGTACCGTTCAACAAATGAAGCTTTGTGTGATGATATTCAAAAAGTATATGATCAGTATTTTAAGCCGGAATACGAATACCAGCATAGAAGCTTTCATTATGATAATGCTCCAAACTACGGATATAAAAATTTCGAACGCCGTGATTTTTATGGAGAGCGAAAATTCACTGCAGATGAATATGTAGCCTTTAGTAAAACTCACTGCGACCATCTTGTAATTCCGGAGCCTTACAATACAAAATTCTTTGATGGCCTGCGCAACTCTGTCCTTGCCCATGGGAACTGCATTATTTTCAAAGATACTTATGTTTTGTATCTGGCGAAGAAATAAAAATCGGAACTTCTGGAAGGCATGTATGCAGAACTTCCGGAGAAGAAAGCCAGGAAAGCAAAATGAAAATGCCAGACGGTTCGTTCGAATTCCGCATGTATTTTTCGATTCTCAGAGATGAAATAAAATAAATATGGCAAATATCATAACCGGCAGTAGAATCGTATTCAGCATCGCGCTTCTTTTTTTTCCGACTTTCTCATGCAGAAACGATTTGTAATGCTTCATACAATCATGAATAAGGTAACAGGTCTGCTGCTTTTTGTATTGCCGCTGACTGTGCCTTTTTTGGAAATAAAATATACCGCTCTTCCAGTTTGTGCAGTTGCAACTTTTGCGGCCATTCAGGAAGGGCATTTTATAAGAACGAAAGTCTACGAAGCGTAGGTTGTTCTCCTTGTGGTGACGTTATATCTTGGTAGCGTGGCCACAAAGGAGAAATCAAAATGAAAATCTTAGTTATTAACGGAAGTCCTAAAAAAGAAGCAAGTGATACTATGAAAATTACACGTGCATTTCTTGAAGGAATGAATGATGTTTCGGGACAGGACGTTAAAAAAATTCACGTTATCGACAAAGACATCCAATACTGCAAGGGGTGTTTTACCTGCATGCATAACGGCGGAACCTGTGTTTACAATGATGATATGAAAGAAATCCTTTCGGATATTCTGGAAAGTAATTTGCTCTTATTCAGCTATCCGCTTTATTCCTACGGAATGCCGGCTCCACTCAAGGCTTTAATAGACAGACTTCTGCCGCTTACAAGCATGACGATGCGAAGCGACGGTGAGCGTTACGAACATGTTGAACAGCAGGATCTTTCGCATCTGTGTTACATAATGATTTGTGGTTGTGGCTTTCCGAACAGTAAAAAGAATTTTGAACCCGCAGTTCTGGCATTTAAGAATGCTTTTTCAGAAGACAGCACAATAATTACAATGCCAGAGAATCCAATGTTTGGAGCTCCGGCTGCAGACATCGTTACAAAACCACGGCTGGAACTGGTATGTGAAGCAGGCAGACAATTTGCCCATAGCGGTAAAATCGAAAAAGACTTGCTTGACAAAATCTGTTCACCAATGATTCCAGAAGAAGAATATGTACGGATTGTAAATTCATCAGCAAAATAAGCATCTTGCCGAATCAGTTCTTCCAATTATTCGTGTTTTTGTGTAAGAATTAATCAGCAGTGTATAAAGGATAGATGTCCGTTTTATAATTAAACAATGATTCCGCCATGGAAATGTAATTCGTAAATCTTTGTTTCAAGATAGAAGATATCTTCGTAGCCCTGGAACCAGGTAAAGTCGCCGTTGGTCTGGCAGTGGTAGGTATAATCTCCCTGCCGGAAAATGTCCGGGCCACGGTATGGCTTATCAGCCGGAACTTCAAAAAGAGCTGCCTTGAGGAAATCTCCGGAGAAGGGCTCGCCTGTTACACGGCCGTAGTAATTCATAGACCAGAGCGGTGTGCCGTTGCGCCAGATAGCTTCTTCGCCGGCGAAGTCTTTTCCACCAAGATAAGTGTCTATGTACAAAAGTTCGCCAGCCGGAGTTTTTTCTTCATATTTGAGATCGTGTGAAGTTGGGCGGCTAGAGGCAATTTCTGCTCCGTGGCCTGCGTAAGTTTTCTGCTTTGCTTTTATCAGGAAGCGGATGAGCTCTGTGCGATCGGTTTTATCTTCACTCTCCGTCAGAGGAATATTGCAGTCATCATCATTTTTTACAATGCGGTCAATCGGAATATGATAAAGATTACTCAGAGCAATAAGTCCGTCGAGTTCAGGGACTGCAAGACCGTTTTCCCATTTGCTTACAGTCTGGCGAGCAATGTGCAGTTTATCTGCCAGCTCTTCCTGCGAATATCCGTTTTGTTTTCTAAGTAAGCTGAGTTTTTCACCTAAAATCATATTCACCTCGCTGACTATAAGGTAACACAGATGCAGATTTATTTACACCGCTTTTTGGATACAAAAATGTAAGGTTGGGGTGACAAAAATTGTGGTGTAAGCGGATTTTTCTGATATAATTAAATCTGAGGGAAAAAATGAGCTTTAATTTAAGTAAAAAAGAAATTGAAGAAAAATTCAAAAAGCAGCTTGCTATAGAATTTAACTGCGCAGAGCAGGATTTTGATAAAAGTGAAAATGTTATAACCACCGCGTACCAGCACCCGCAGCGCAGAAAGTTTTCTGATAAGCCCTTCTTTTTGAAGATGGCAACTCTTGGAAAA
>JAEEGK010000260.1_pt1 | contig 131525 bp, 104 predicted proteins | sample 8958771 | NCBI WGS metagenome assembly JAEEGK01 (sample SAMN16246547, study PRJNA631951) | gut metagenome | biome: gut microbiome; feature: rumen; material: SC-attached | host: Bos | place: Iran: Karaj | collected 2018-10 | reverse complement strand
AGGCCTTAAGCGATGATTTGCGGGCCAATGTCTCGTTCGACCTCACAGGCGATCGGATGTTCTGGGAATATCAGGTAACCTCTTCGACCAGCCAGCCCGAAGCGGTCCGTCTGCAATTGATTCGGAAACCGAAATAATGATTTGAAACCGATGTTACTGACGCTACTACTTATATTGGGTTCCTTCCTCCGTTCGCAAGGGAAGGATGTGAAGGATACGCAGATTCCGGGGCCGGAGGGCGCCATTGCGTATAAGATCTGCCTGCCGGAGGATTTCAATCCGGAGACCGACCGGTGCACGATGGTCATCCTGATGCACGGCATTTTCTCCAGCAAGGACTACAACCCGATGCCGGTCATCGCCAAGGGCCTGGCCAAGGCGGGCATTGCCTCCATCCGTTTCGACTTCAACGGACACGGCACGAGCGAGGGGCGGATGCAGGATATGACGATCGAGAAGGAGATTGCCGATGCGATGGCCGTCTATGACTATGTGAAGGCGCTGCCGTATGTGTCGGAGATCGGCTTCCTGGGCCACTCCCAGGGCGGGGTGGTCGCCTCCATGGCGGCCGGCCGCCTGGCGGCGCAGGGCCAGGATGCGCCCAAGCGCCTGGTGCTGATCGCGCCCGGCGCCGTCATCAAAAACGCCTGCCAAAACGGCAAATTCTTCAACGCCCGCTTCGACCCCAAGGATCCGCCGGAATTCATCCGCTGCTGGGGCTTTATGAAGCTCGGCCGCGAATACCTCCTGACCACGCAGGACCTGGATATCTACGGAACCGCCGCTGCGTATGAAGGCAAAGTCCGTATCCTCCACGGCACCAAAGATAAAATCGTCCCAATGTGGTGCAGCGAACAGTATAAGGAAACCTACGGCGACCGCGCCGAACTGGTCGTCATCAAAGGTGAAAACCACACCATAACCAACCGGCGCGACGAAGTCGTCCGCCGGATTGTCGAATTCTTCTCCGAATCAGAATAATAGTATGAAAAGACTTCTTCCCGTTTTGTTGACAGTCGCAGCGCTGCTTCAGCTGCATCCCGTGCTTGCGCAAACGATTCGCAAAGGCGACAAATTCGCCGATGAATTCAGGACCTGGACCGTCCAGGAGATCCGGATGGGGACCATCGTCTATATGACCACGGCACAAGACGATGAACTGACGCTCAAAAAATTCGAAGCGGAGGAGGGGGTTTATACCCTGGTCCCTTCGCGCCAGGCCGACGATTCCCCGTTTGCCGGCGCGGATTTCGGCGACACGGTGATGTTTTCGCGGGAGGATGGCAATATGATCCTGGCCGTGATGGATGCGAAATACAACGTCATCGCGGCCCTGCGCCCGGTCGTGGAGCGGCGGGCCTTCCGCTTTGAGACGAGTTTCGTGCCGTTTCAAGAGCGCCCCGGCGAATACGACCGCATCGTGGTCAAGGGGTCGGCCGGATCGTCCCTCGCCCCTGAGTTCGAGACGGAGTTGCAGCTGGCCCAGCCGATTGATGATGCCTACCTGAAACGGGTCACCAAGTGGGTAGACGACCAAATCGACCTGAATTTCGACGGGATTCCCGACCTGATGGTCTATCTGGGGCTCTTACCTACCCGCGGCGTCCCGAGTCTCGAATTCGGTTATGTTTGGAATCCTGACAAATACGCTTTTGATCCGGTCTCTACGGACGGCCTGGTCGAGCCCGATGTGGATCCTGTCGCGAAGACCATCACTTGCCGCTTTTTTAACGGCCCGGATTTGATGGAGGAGGAGACGTATGTGTGGAATGCGGGCAAGCTTACGCTCGCCGGCAGGGTTTCATTCAATCCTTTTGATGAACCGCACGACATTGAAGGATGTTGGTATAGCGGCAGTAACATCTACTCCGCCAAAAATGCCGATGACGGGAACGTTGCGTTTTATGCGATGTCCGAAGGCCAGGAGATGGGATTCCTGCTGATTCCCACGCCGGAAGCGGCCGATACCTACCGCATCGCCGATCCGCTCATGGATGCCCTGAACGAGTACGAAGACCGCGCGGAGAAGGTGGTCTATCGGGAAGCGGGGGAATGGGACGTGCTTTGCTTCTATGGAGCGGACGGCTCCCTTTGCGACGCGATGTGGCTGGTGAGCAGCGAGGCGGATTCGCAGGAACTGAATATCAACCAGTGGGTGCCGCAGATCTGCGGCGAATATACGGTGGCCGGCGGCCATACCGTCAAACTGGAATGGGATTGGGCGACTATTGACGGCCAGCGCGTCCCGATGAAAGTGGAAACTTTCAATGGCGAAGTGATGGGTGTCGTGTCGCTTGAGGGGCAGGGCCCGCTGAAGGGCTCGTTCAAGCTCGAACCCACAAAAGAGGGTCTGAAGGTCAGCGAGATGGTATTCGATGAGGATACCTTCTGGTACAAACCGACCGGCGTGGAATACCGGCTGGTCTGGAAAGACAACGGCCAGCCCCGTTTCGATTTTACCTCCGGCATTGTGCTGAACGGCGGCCTCTTGCGCTACGATAAGTCACTGCTGCGACTGATGCGCAACGCCATCTTAGCCCGTCACGGTTACGTCTTTCAGTCGAAAGACCTCAAGGAATACTTCAGCTCCCAGTCCTGGTACCGCCCCGCCGCCAACAACGCCGACATTCAACTCTCTTTCATCGAACAGCTTAATGTCGATCTGATCAAAGCCGCCGAAAAATAGGAAACCCTTTACCGGTAAGCCCAAGGAGGGAAGGTGCAATTCCGGAGCGAATTGGCGAAAAAGGGACGTGGGTGGGCCTGTGCAGGGAGCGGTGGCCGTAGCGAGAGGGCCGCAGGTAATCCCTGCGGCCCTCTCGGGCCATGACGGCGCTTTGTTCGACGAACGTTCCGGGCCCTTGCGGCCCGGATTAGGAGGAGTTCGCCGTCAAGCTCCCGATGCCGCTCCCTTTTTCGACAGCCTGAGCGGAGGAATTGTCCCTTCCGACGGGGCTTACCCATAATTTCGGGTAAGTCTAGGAGGCCGCCGGCTGACAGATAGACGGATGTTTGCGGTTGGTTGACAACTAGACAGTGACAGACTGGGGCCTCTGCGGGCAAGGTCTCATTTCAGATGGCGGACCTTGCCCGTTTTGCCTGGGGACTTACCCCGCCTGCCACAATCCCTAGAGTTTCCGGCCGATTTTCTTGAGGAGGCGTTTGACTTTGCGGTTGCGGCGGGCGAGCCAGGCGTTGACCATTTCTTCTTCGGTTTCGGCGGCGGTTTGGGCGGCTTGGGGTTTCGCCGGGGCGAGGGCGGCGGTGGCGGCTTTGCGGTGCTTGCGCGATTGGAAGAAGCGGAGGTAGGCGCCGATGTGGCGCTGCTTCTTTTCGTGGTAGATGGCGTCGAAGGGGAGGAGGACGGCGGTGTCCTCGATGTTGTCCATCAGCCGGTTGACGGCGGTGCCGAACATCATCATCTGGGAGGTGACGGAGAGATAGGCGGTCATGTTGGGCGGGATGGTGACGCCGCGCAACTTGGCCGCATTTTTCAGCAACAGATAATCTTCTGCCGGGTCTTCCTTGTTGATGATCAGATCTATCAGTTCGGGGTCGGAATCAGGCATTAGCGCCTGATCGTCCCACGGGCGGACGAGTTCTTCCTTGTCGCCGAAATGTTTCCAGAGGAAATGATAGATCAGGTCGCGGGAGATATGGTCGTAGGCAGGATAGATGGTGATTTTGCCGAAGAAATAAAGCAGGTTGGGATGCTTCATGATGATTGCCACAAGGCCGTCCCACAGGTTGTCCAGCGCAAAGATGGACCGCTTGCCGTCTTTGGACGGCACCACGAAATTGCGCCCCAGCTCGATTACATAGGGCAGATAATCGTCGATGAATTTCTGCGAGAAACGGAACTGATGGGAACTGGCCAGCATCGGCTGCCCGCTCTCATCGAAAACCGCATCCGAGCCGAAAATGAATCGATAGCCTCCGATGATTTCCTCGGCATCGGGATCCCAGACAATCAGTTGCTTGTAGGGTTTCTCCATCTTATCGTATTCGTCCAGGTCTATCTCGTTGCCCGTGGAGCCGCCGGCATCGCGGAACACAAACTCGCGCAGCCGCCCGATTTCCGTGACAACATTGGGGGAATCCTGCCAGGTGACGATGTACAGTTCGTTGTGCCCCTTGTTTGTATCTTCCAACTTCTTGGAGGGCGTGAGTTCGGCCTTGAGCAACTCGACGGGAACGGGATCGATGATGGGTTTCATAAGGTGGTGGAGTGTCAGTCAATACTGGAGGGCCAGGGATTCGATACGATGCCGGCCATGTCGAGCATGGCCTTATGGGCCAAGTCGCGGATGCGCGCTGTCTCTTCTTTGCGGGGTGCTTTGGGATCCGGGACGATGGGATCGCCCACGTGGATGGTCAGCAGCGGCTCGCCCTTGCCGAACCATTTGCGCCATCCCGTGCGTTCCCGGAAAGTAATGATCATGGGAACGACCGGGAACGCAAACCGGTAGGCCATATTGAAAGCGCCGGTCTTGAAAGGTCTCAGCGGCGCATAAAACTTCCAGCTGCAACTCTCGGGGAAAATGTGGATCCACTTCTTGCGCTCGTGCAGTTCATGGATGGCTTCATCGAACTTGCCGAGCCCGCTGAACGATTCGGGGATAGGGATGCCGCCCACATATTTCATCTTGAATCCGTCCTTCCCGTTGAACGGTTCTGCATACATCGGAATCCAAGCCATGCGGAAACGCATCGCCTGCAATACGCAGACCATATCCCACCGGTGCACGTGGTTGCAAACGGTCATGACCCCACCGGCAAAGAGCTTCCGGTTTCGGCGGATTTTCTCCCGGCCTTCAATCTTCAGTCCGAAACGAATCCGGTTCAGCGGAAAGCCGACTATCCAGACAATCAGATAGACAAGCGTATGCAGGAACTTGAACTTCAGGGATTTGTCAAGATAGGGATACGTCCCGTCAAAGTGGATGTCCTTGTATTTCCCGCGGATGGGCGCCATCCTGGTAAACGGATTCTCCCCGGAAAAATCGTCTACCGGTTCCGGGACAAAGAAGCCCTCCTTGACCTTGAAATCCCGATACGCCGGGCCATATGCTGAATAATCCTTTACCTTTTCCATTGGATAACGATATTCATACAAATTTAGCAAGATTTTTCCTTTGACGGATACCAAATAATAATGTAACTTTGAATGTCGGTCCGAAATCCCAAAATCCCTATACTATGAAAACTTACCATTCTCCTAAGACGGAAGTCTTCGAAATCCATCTCCCTGGCGTTATTTGCCAGAGTGTAACCTTGACGAATTTTGGCGAAGAAGGTGCCGCCGGTGGCGCGATCAATGAAGAAAACATTGTTAACGGTGGGATTTTCTGATATGAAAAAGTATCTCTTTTTTGCACTGGCCCTCCTCATCGCTATGACGGCCTGCAATATCATCGATCCCGTTAAAACGGAAGAATCGAATGCCAAAACCATAACGGTCAAGGCCGGCCAAGCTGGAACCAAGACCGCCCTCACCGAACAGAATGGTCAGTTCTCAGTCACTTGGAAAGAAGGCGATAAGATTGTCGTCATCGAAGGGTTGCCTGAGGTCGCGGCGTATAATGAATCCCACGATGATGAATATATCGGGGAACCGACAGAGCATTATGCTTCATTTCCTCTGTCTCAAGACATGGAAAACGCTGTTTTTTCACTGGACCTCAAAGCGCGAGACTACATCTTCGGAGAGATTCAATATGTGGCAGTCTATCCGGCAGCTCAGGTCATCGAAGTTGCCGGTGGTGACTGGTTTTCTGATAAGAAAAGGATGATTGTCACCATTGATTTTCCTCGTTTGCAGTATCCTTCTGCCGACAGTTTTGACCCCAACGCGGATGTACTGGTGTCCAAGGTTGTTACCTGTGCTACGCGTCCCAATCAATTATCCTTTCAGTTTGCCCGTGTCGGTACGATTGTAAAGTTGGTGCTGACCGGTCTGCCGGAAGGGACGCACATTACGAATGGAGATATCGAGTTGGGCATCGAGGCAGGCTATTGGATGGAGTACGATCCTGTCGAACAAAGAATTATGGCTACCGATGGCACAGATGGAATCAGTTTCGAATTTGGCTCGAATCCCCTCGTGGTCGGGCCTGACCGGAGTGCCACCATCTGGCTGCGATGCATGTCAGGCATTTCGGATCGTATTAGGTTGATTCTATATGGTTATAATAATGGGGAATCCCTAGATTGGAGCCGGACCGTCAATTTCCGCGCTCTTGGAAGGACGTTGGAATTCAAGGAAGGCGGTCTGACAACATTCTCGCTCAGAATGGGTAAGCCGGATGTAGACAACCCGAATCCGGATGCAATTGATTATTCCAACAACGAAACACTGGATGGTGTTACGGTGACCTGGCCGCATTCCACCAATCCTAACCTGGATGGTTACGAATGCTTCCTCCTAGATGATAATAACGTTCGGCATGATTTCGATAAGGCCGGACCGATCAATGGCGGACTCTACACGGCAACTGTCAATAGTGGGCTGGCTCCGGGAGTCTATACATTCTATGTCCGTGCCCTAGCCGTGGAGGGGAAGGAATCGCAGCATGATTTTGTGGAAAAGTATGACCTTCACATTGGTATTCCCTTGGAAATACACATTAGTTATCCTAGTTCGCACAATTCCGGTTCGAGTGATAATTTGGATCTCGCCTTTTCCGGCTATAGTGGCGATGATGAGGATCTCTATCGGGATATTGTTTACGGGTTTCGGAGTCTTTCCTGGAAGTGGGGATCTCCCAGTCGTTTTATTGGAAACAATTCTTCCAAGCCGTGGGCTTTTTGGAACAAGACTCCTTCCTGCGGCTGGTATAGAATAACGGTGAAAAGATACAATAATGCAAGCGAGGCGCGGTTTAATGTTTATGCATCGGATACCATGTTTGATGGAGGATTGCCTTCTGGCACGGATTCGCCGCTTACCGGAACGTATACCAATAGTGGACACGTTTATCTATTAGGCAATCATGCGTATTTCCTGATTGAGGGACTTGCTTCGACCACATCTTGCGAAATGGAAGAGATTATATTGGAGTATTATAAGTAGCTGACTCTTTTGGTTTGTCCCATCCTCAAAATCGCAAAGGATTTGAGGATGGGACGCTGTTTTTCGGCCTCCCGTCCTCAAATTTGGCGGGATTTGAGGATGGAAGGTTTTGAGAAAAGATGAATGTTGCCTAAATTTACAAGATAGTGGTTGTAATTATCATAAAAGACGAAAACGATGAAACTTTTCAAACTCTTTTACCGCGCAGCGGCTGTCGCCGCGGTGGTGGCCGTGCTGGCGTTGGCCGGTTGCAAAACGAATAATCCGAATGTGACAAACAATCAAAAATCAACCGATATGAGTACCCAACAGACTTTGAATGAGGTGGCGGACCGGAAGAATTTCGGGCCGCAGCATGCATTGATGACGACCCCGCAGCCGTGCGTGATGATCGCGACGTGGGACAAGGACCATACGCCCGACGTGATGATGGCGGCGTGGGCCGGACAGTATGACTACAATCAGATTGTGGTCAGTCTGTCGAAACACAAGACGACCGACAACCTGGAACTGACGGGTGCTTTCACCGTCAGTTTCGCCGATATCCACACAGTAGCGGAGTCCGATTACTTCGGCTTGGTGAGCGGTAATGACGTCCCTGATAAGGTGGCGCGGGTCGGCTTCACGGTCACGCCCAGCCCGAACGTGGACGCGCCCATCGTCAATGAGTATCCGCTTACGCTGGAATGCAAGGTGGTGAGTTTCGCTGATGGCATCCTGGTCGGTGAAGTAGTCAACATGAGCGCGGCCGAACGCATCCTGACCGACGGCAAGATCGATCTGGCCAAACTACAGCCCATCGTCTTCGACGCCGCTTCAATGTCTTATCGCGCCATTGGCGACATCGTCGGAAAAGCCTGGGGCGCTGGCAAGGTCTTTACGGAATAACGACCATGAAACGCTGCTTGACCTGGCCGCTCCCGCTGGCCATGACGCTGCTCTTGGCGCTCTTGCTTCCGCAGACTGCTACCTCCCAGCCGTCGAAACAGTATATTACGGTGTATGCCGAACCCGACCACGCTGACTGGGTGTATGCCTGCGGCCAACAGGCGGAGTTCACGATGTATGCCGTGAAGGAAAACGTGCGGATGCCGCTCACCGATATCGAGTACAACTACGGCCCGGAGAAACTGAAGGCGGAGAAAACCGGCAAGGTAACGACCAACAAAAACGGCTACGCCCGCATCAAGGTCCCCGGCCGCAAAGTCCCCGGCTTCACGACCGTCAACGTGAGCGTCACCTGGGACGGGAAGAAATACACCGGCATGACCAACATCGGCTTCGATCCCGACAAGATCCAGCCGACTACCTCGCTGCCGGAGGATTTCACTGCGTTCTGGGAAGACGCCAAGGCGAAGGCCGCCAAGGTGCCGATGCTGGTGCGCGAACGTTATGCGCCCGAGGAGAGCGATGACCGCGTGGACGTGTATTACGTCCGCATCCAGTCGTACCGCGTGGGCAACTATGTGTACGGCGTGCTGTCCGTTCCGAAAAAGGAGGGCCCGAAGCCCGCGATCCTGCGCCTGCCCGGCGCGGCTGTCCGCAAGTTCAGCGGCATCGATCCGCTGGCGTATGAGGGCTTCGTGGTGCTGAACATCGGCGTCCACGGCATCCCGGTCGATCAGGCCACGGAGATGTACCGTCAGCTGGAGAACGGCGCGATGTCGGGCTACGTGCTCAAGGGCATCGAGCATCGCGACACGTACTATTACAAGCGCTCGTACCTGGGCTGCGTCCGCGCGGTCGATTACCTGTGCTCCCGTGCAGACGTGGATACGGCGCGCATCGCCTGCTACGGCGGCAGCCAGGGCGGCATGCTGTCGATTGTGACGGCGTCGCTCGATAAGCGCATCAGTGCCCTGTTCGCGTACTATCCCGCCTTCTGCGACGTGACCGGCTACTACTACGGCCGCAGCGGCGGCTGGCCGCATCTGTTCATCGACCGCAGCGACCCGCTCATCGAGCAGAAAGTCGCCGTATCGAAATACTACGACGTCGTGAATTTCGCGCGCTTCCTCACGCAGCCCGGCTTCTACGCCTGGGGCTTCAACGACATCGTCTGCTGCCCCTCGTCCACCTTCTCAGCCTATAACGTGATTACCGCGCCCAAGACCCTCAAGGTCGCGCGCGACACCGGCCACTGGCTTTATCCCTGGCAGACCGAGCAGGCGCTCCTATGGCTGAAAGCCCAGTTCGGGATGTAATAAAACTGCTGACTGTTTATGCAACGACGCGATTTCTTGAAAACGGCCTTGGCCGCATCGGCTGCGGTGGGACTTTCCCCGGTCCTGGAAGGCTGGGTCCCGGTCCACAACTGGACCGGTTATGACTTCGGCCCGGGACCTGCGGTCCGCGACCGCCTGTACCAGGGCCCGTTTGGCTGCTATGAGCCGGACAACTTCTACGGTGGCTGGTGCTACCAGTCCACCCAACCCGGCAAGCAACTGATCAACTGCATGGGCATGGGGTTGATTACGTATATCTCCGGAGATTTCGGAGCGCCGATCGTTCCCGGAAAGACCCTGGAAGAAACCATCGACGGCCTGTTCCGTTTCCCGCTCGGCACCAAAGTGTACATCCGTCCGAACTGGCGGCACATCCAGAAACGGGAAGGGAAACTGGAATTCGACGACTACTGGAAGATTACGATGGAGAAGTCGCGTCAGTATGGCAAGCGTGTGGGCATCCGCGTGATGCTCAACAATCCGGACATCCTGGAAAACGCGCTGCCCGACTTCGTCCTGAAAAAGGTGCCGCTCCATAAGCTGAAAGGCTCTTGGACCGGGAATCCGTCGCAGGTGCGCTACCAGCACGAGCATCTCCAGCCGGAGTACAACGACTACCTGATCGGCTACTTCGAGGAAATGCAGAACCTGCTGGCCGAACAGTACAACGGCGGTCCCGAGATCGAGATGGTGGATACGCATCATTTCGGCCTGTGGGGCGAAGGCCACGCCTGGCCGTATGACGGGCACAATTTTCCGTCGCGGAAAGACGCGGAGGAGAAGCTCCTGAAGATGTATGAGATCCAGCAGAAAGCCTGGACGAAGGTGCCGCTGGTGACCAATGTCCAGCCCGACTACAACCGGGTGGGCCATTCTTCGGTCATCGACCGGTCCGTCCGCGACGGCAACTGGCTGCGCCGCGATTCGATCCTCGTGCAGAACGAGTGTATCGACGCGCTGAGCAACCGCCCGGCCTGGGTGGCGAATTTCTGCGAGGCCGCCATGAGCTCCGGCAACGGAACCGACTATCCGGTCGATGCCGACGGCTTCGCCCGGGGCGACGTCATCATTTCGCACGTGAAAGACCTGAAGGCGAACTATTATTCCCTCTGGACCTTCCACGCCATCAATCCCGACAATCTCTGGGCCTATTACAACAAATACCCGGATGCGCTGAACGACTTGGCCCAGCGCATCGGCTTCCGGGTCCGTCCGTCCTGGATCTGGCGTTCTTCCGACGAGGACGGGCGTGAGAACCTGATTTTCGGCATGGTCAACGACGGCATCGCCGGCGTGCCCGGCGTGCTGCGCCTGACCGTGTTCACCGATGACGGCAGCGTGGAAGTGGGCGGTTGCCTGGATGCCGGTTTCCCGCATCCGAAAGGCATCCGGGAAGCGATGATTACGCTGCCCAAGGGCGTTTCCGCCAACAGTGGCCGCCTGAAACTCAAGGCGGAGATCGAAGTCAAGGGCGTTCCGTATCCGGTGCCCATCGCCGCGGCGCACGGGGTCAATCCCGACGGGTCGCTCAACATCATCAGAAATGTGAACGGATAATGAAGCGCAGGGATTTCATCAAAGTCGGCCTGGCGGCGGGAGCCGCCGTCGGCCTCGCGCCCAGCCTGAAGGCCTGGGTGCCGCAGCACAATTGGCACAAGTACGATTTCGGGCCGGGTCCGGAAGTCAAGGACCGGCTTTATCAGGGACCGTTCCCGTCCTACGCACCGGAAGACTATTTCGGTGAGGAGCCGGAAGTGGTCCAGTATACGATGCCTGGCAAGCAATTGCTCAATGCCTTCGGCATGGGTATGACTACGTATATTTCCGGGGATTATGGCGCGCCCCACGTGCCTGGTGAATCGCTGGAAACGACCATCGACAAACTGTTCCGTTTCCCGCTGGGCACCAAGGTGCATATCCGTCCGAACTGGCGCCATATCCAGAAGCAGGCGGGGAAACTGGATTTCGACGACTACTGGAAGATCACTTTCGACAAGGCTGCGCAGTATGGGAAGCGGGTCTGCTTCCGGGTGATGCTCAACAACCCCGACACGCTCGAAAACGCGCTGCCCGACTATGTCCTGAAGAAAGTGCCGCTCGATCATCTGAAAGGGGAGTGGAAGGGCGATCCTTCGCAGCCCCGGTTCCAGCACGGGCACTATCAGCCGCGCTACAACGAGTACCTGATCGGGTATTTCGAGGAAATGCAGAACCTGTTGGCCGACCGGTACAACGGCAGCCCGCTCGTGGAATTCGTGGACACACATATGTTCGGCTTCTGGGGCGAAGGTCACGCCTGGCCGTATGAGGGGCACAATTTTGCGAACCGCAAGGAGGCGGAAGATACCTTCCTGCGGATGTACGAGATTCAGCAGGCCGCGTGGACGAAGGTGCCGCTGGTAACGAACGTCCAGCCCGACCACAGCGGCGTGGGCAATTCCACGCTCGTGGACCGCTCGGTCCGTGATCACAACTGGCTGCGCCGCGACACGATCCTCGTGGACAGCGAGAGCATCGAGCAGCTGTGCAACCGGCCCGCCTGGACGGCGGCTTTCGTGGAATGCGCGATGACGCGTGGAGATGCCTCCACCATCAAACTCGATCCGTACGGGCGCCCTACGGGCGACGACGTAATCCTCCACGCAAAGGATGCCGGCGCCAACTATTATTCACTCTGGAGTTTCCACAGCATCTGCGCGGAGAATCTCGAGGCGTATTACCGAAAATATCCCGAGGCGCTGGACGATCTGGCGAGCTGCATCGGTTACCGTGTGCGGCCGTCCTTCATCTGGCACGGCAAGGACAAAGAAGACCTGGATTTCCTGATCATCGGCATGACGAACGACGGTATTGCCGGCGTGCCCGGTGTGCTGCGGCTCACGCTCTTTACCGACGATGGGGAAGTGCACGTGAGCGGCTGCCTCGACGCAGGTTATCCCGATGTAGAAGGCGTGCGTTCCGGCATGATGTACCTGCCGAAAGGTTTCGACTGGAACTGCGGCCGACTCAAGCTCAAGGCGGAACTGGAAGTCAAGGGCGTCCGGTATCCGGTGCCTTTCGCGGTGGCGGAACCGCTCAATCCCGACGGGTCGTTGACCATCAAGAAGAACAATCGATAATGAAAATGAATACCTCCATCCGTAAATTGTTCCTATGCCTGCTTCTCGCATTGCTGCCGGGTGCATGGCTACTCGCCCAAGAGGATCCGAAATGGGCGAAGCAGGACGTTCTTTCCGATCCCTCCCGCTGGGGCGGGACCTTCGGCCTGTATCCGGAAGGGCAGCCGCTTCCACCGCGTCCGCCGAAGGGGTACAAACCCTTTTATCTGAGCCATATGGGCCGTCATGGTGCCCGCTTCGTCGATGGCTCGGACTTCTATCCGAAGATGTACCGGATCTGGAAGACGGCGGACGAAAAGGGCTACCTGACCCCGGAAGGGAAGCGATTCTTCGAGGCCTATGCCCAGGTATATCCCCGGATGCTCTATCACGAAGGTATCCTGACGATGAAAGGCCAGCGGCAACACCGGCAGATCGCCGGCCAGATATTCCGGAACTATCCGGAGATCTTCCGCGGGCAGACCCAGCTGGTAGCACTCTCGACGGAGTCATCGCGCGTCATCGTGAGCATGCTTTGCTGCCTGGATGAACTCTCCGACCTCGACCGTGACCTGACCATCCTGGTGGATTATGGACGTCCGTATTATTCGATGCTCATACCGGAGAGCCATTCCAATCCGAACTACAGACCCATGGAGCCTTTCACGAAGGAAGCCATAGACAAGTACGAGCAATTTGCCAAAGCGGTCTTCGATGAAGAGGGCGTGATCGGTCGCTGGTTTACCTCGACCGAGGACATCGGACTGGACCGCGAATCGTTCATGTACGATATGATGCAGCTTGTATCCGACTGCAGCAACCTTGATTTCGCTGTGCCGGAGGCGCTGACGGACGTGTTTACGCCGGAAGAGCGGTACGCCATCTGGCGGGTCCAGAACTACAGCGACTACATGTATACGGGCGTGGCACCCGGCGTGGACCGGCGCCGTTTCCTGGAGATGTCGGTCGCTGCCAAGGATATCATCGACCGTTTCGAGGAAGACCAGGAAAACGGCATCTCGATCCGGATGCGTTTCTCGCACGATACGGCCCTGGCACCGCTCATTTCCTATCTCGGCGTGAACGGGATGGATGCGATGATCGACAATCCTTACGATGTCGAGAAGGTATGGCGGAGCTATGATATCCCCATGGCCTGCAATTTCCAGTTGGTATTTTTCCGCAGCCGCCGGGCGCCTGACGAGATCCTCGTTCAGGCACTGTTGAATGGTTTCTGCGCCACGTTGCCGCTTCCGGAAGTGGCTCCGGGCTTCTATCGCTGGAGCGATTTCAAGGCCAAATTCGGCGAACTGGCCATCTAAAGGGCGCACGTTATGAAAAGAGTGCTGACACTTCTGCTTCTCTTGCTCGCCGGCTCGCTGTCCGCCCGGGAGGCGAAGGTGGCCGTGGTGATGAGCCGCACTTCCTACGCCATCGCCGAGAGCGAGACGGGGTCGGCCGGCAAGGCCTGGACCGCCGTGGCCAACCTGGCCGGCCTGCCGTATGAAACCCTCTTCGTGGAGGATCTCAATGAAGAGGCGCTGGACGCCTGTTCGCTGCTGGTCCTGTCGCAGTGCCTTTACCTGACGGATGCCGAATATGCACGGGTCGACGCGGCTGTGCGCCACTTCGTGGAAGTTGGAAAAGGCGTGGTCGTGGACGGCCCGGCAGGCCTGTATGACGATGAAGAAGAGTTTCGCAAGAACCGCCCGATGGATCAGTATCTGGGCATGAAGTATCTCTATGACGTGCCCGTCGAGGGCTGTCGCCTGCGCGTGGCCGACAATGCCCATTTCATTACCGGTCCGTATCACGCCGACCAGGCGTTGTCGAACCTCCTGACCGCGTCGCTGCCGGTGCTGTCGGTCGCGGCGCCGGCCCGGACGCTGGTGAGCGTGACCGACGATATCCATTCGTATCCGTTTGCATCCGTTCTGCAAAAAGGGGAGGGCCGGGTGGCCTTCCTGGACGGGCTCTCGGCCAAGACCTGCCTCGGCGCTTCCTTCAAGAACTATGACCCGAAGGGATTCTTCCCTTCCGAGGTGTATCCGTTGCTGATGCGGACGCTTCAGTGGTGTCAGTGGGGCGATGTGGAGACGCCATTCCCTTCGCTGTTGCTTTCCGACGGCGATCTGACGGCCATCATCCGCCTCGACGGGGACGGTTCCATCTCGGCGCCCTCCATGGCGCTGTGTATGGACTACTTGATTGACATCGCGAAGGAGACGGGCGTACAGTCCGTTTTCTCCTTCGTCTCATCATGGGCTACGCGTGCAGGCTGGCATTTCTACGTGGACCGCGCCCGGCAGATGAAGGAGCAGGGGAGTGTTATCGCGACCCATACGATGAATCACCGGCTTGAGGGGCTCAAAACGGAAGAAGCGTATCAGACGCAACTCGATGGTTCGCGGCAGGAAATCCGCGAGAATCTCGCTGCACGCAGCTTCGATCCGGGCGAGATCCGCTACCTGATCAATCCGGGCAATACGCTGGAAATGCATAACTATCACCAGGTAGCCAAACGCTTCGACCTTTTCATGACGCATGGCCTCGACCAAAATCTGGAGGTGACGTACGGCAATATGACCTGGTTTACCGACGGCGTTCAACTGCCGGTTATCGGGGACTCCCCGAGTCCGGATTATCAGTGGCTTTACGATCCCACCTGGTCGCACACGACCCCGGAGATCGCGAATTACCAGAACCAGGTTCTGGATCATTACTGCTCCCAGATCGGCCACGGCGTCATCCTCGACCTGATGTGGCACGACTACGGGATGAGCAACATCCTGTACGCCGGTCCCCGGTTCATCAGCCGGCTCCCGGAGGGAACCCGGATCTTCAATGAAAACAACTGGGAACTGTACGAGACGGTCCGGAACTTCTGGGCGACGCACGACATCTATTGCCCGGAGCCCGAGGAACTCGCGGCCAAGATGAAATTCCTCTCCAACGCCGCCTACGACTGGCGCTGGGAGAATGGCGCCCTGGTAATGGACATCCGCTTTGATGCCGAAAACTTCGAAAAATATGCGCAATACGTCGGCGGCATGGCCGTCGGGATCAACAATACGGAAATGCCTGTCCGGCGCGTGGAAATCGACGGCAAACCGCACGCCGCCTTCTCCGACGGCAAGGTGATCCTTCCTTGCCCGCAGAAGGCCACGATGTCCGTCAAGGTCTTCTTTGACGGCGCGCCCTCCCTGCGCCTGGAGTACACTTCCAAAGTGCTGAAATCCATCACGTCCACGCAGGAAGGCCTGGTGGCCGATGTGGTGGACCATTCCGTCGCCCGGCTCCGCTTCCGGCTCACGGAACCGTCGGTCGTGCTGGGTGCCAGCTCCTATTCGGTCTCCTATGACGGCAATGCCGTAGAGTGCCGGATGGAAGGCCCTGGAAAAGTGATGGTTGTGTCCAACGCAACTCCGGTCCGCATTCTCTCGTCGACCCTGCCGGTCACGAAATTCCAAGCTGCCGGCAAGGGTGCGAAAGTGACGTTGAAGGCCAATGGCAAACGGCATAACCGGCTGGTGTATGTCGATGCCACAGGGAACCGCATCGTCAAGGAGATCGAAACATTCAAGAACGAAAAAACAGTTGCCCTATGAGAAACCGCATCCTTGTCGCCCTTCTCGTCCTTTTCGTGAGCCTGCTGGCCCTGGCCCAGGTGCCGGTTCCGATGAAGGAAGTCCGTTATGAGGCCAGCTACGAAGATTTCATCAATCCCGAGCGCGGCTTTATGAGCCAGCTCTCGAATCCCCGGGAGAAGCTCGATGCCACGGTGCTCGATGGGCTTCGGGCGAAGAAAGAGTCCATCATCTGGCGGATGTTCCAGATCCGGGATTTCCGTGACAAGCCGTTTACGGAGGAGTATCTGGCCTCGGTTCGGGCTGATTTCGACGCCATCCGTGCAGCCGGCATGAAGGTCATGCCGCGCTGGTCGTACTGCAGCCGGATCGGCGATGACGATGCGCCCCTCGACCTGGTAATGACACATATCGAGCAGCTGGCGCCCATCCTTCGGGAGAACGCCGACATCATCGTCGCGATGAACTGCGGCTTCATCGGAGCCTGGGGCGAGATGCATTCTTCCACCCACGGGCTCACGGAGCCGGAGAATATGAAGAAGATCATTTTCGCGCTGCTGGACATCCTCCCCCCGGAGCGCTGCGTGCAGGTCCGCTATCCGCGCGCGAAATATGCCATCTTCGACGGATCGCGGACGCCGATCACCTTCGATCGCGCCTTTGATGGCAGTCGCTTCTCGCGGGTAGCCCATCACAATGACTGCTTCCTCGCCAGCCCGACCGATGTCGGCACTTACAGCGAAGACATCGACTTTGAAAAGGAGTATCTGCACCAGGATACGAAATATACGCCGATGGGCGGCGAGACTTGCAATCCCCGGGACGGGTATCCGATTTCGTATTTCAAGACTATCCGTGAGATGGAGATGATGCACTGGTCGTTCCTGAATTCCCTCTATTCCCGCCGTGTCATCGACCAGTGGCTCGATGGCAACTACTACGATGAAATCAGCCGCCGTCTGGGCTACCGTCTGGAACTGCTCACCGGCAGTTATCAGGAAACTGTGGCTGCAGGAAGCAATTTCACCTTCAGCCTGAAACTCCAGAACGTCGGCTTTGCTTCGCCGTTCAATCCTCGTATGGTGGAACTTATTCTGGTCCACGCGAAGAAAGGCACGCGCTACAAAGTGCTCCTGCCGCAGGATCCCCGCTTCTGGTTCGCCAAGGAAACCCAGGAATTCAGCTATGCGCCCGGCCTTCCCGAAGATATGGAACTCGGAGAGTACAAGGTGTACCTCAACCTGCCCGATCCGATGGAACGGCTGTACGGGCGCCCGGAGTATTCCATCCGCCTGGCCAATGAGGGTGTTGCCTTCACCCAGGAAGGCTACAACGACCTCGGCTGGACTATCCGCGTCACCGGTGATGAAGCGCCGGCCCATCATTCTTTCCTCCGTTTTTCTCAATTCTAGTTTATGAAGAAGATCTGTATCCTGGCCTTCGGCCTGCTGCTCCTGAGCGTCAGAATCCACGCGCAGGAGAAGGTGTTTACCATGCTCCCCGGGGAAAGATGGTGGGGCTGCGTCACGGACCTGGGGGCCCAGATGCCTTTCGATGCTTCCACGGACTTTTCCTTTGATCTGGCCCGGCAGAATTTCAACAACCAGACGACACCGCTGCTCCTTTCCGACAAGGGACGGTACATCTGGTGTGACAAGTCCTTCGCCGCCGTTATATCGAAGGGGGAAATCCGGATCACGCCATATCATGGCGGCTCCGTAACCTGCAAGCAGGCAGGGACGAATCTCCGGGAAGCCTTCCTGGCCGCATCTTCCGCGCATTTCGCGCCCAGCGGGACGATTCCGCCGGAGATGTTCCTCAACAAGCCGCAGTACAACACCTGGATCGAACTGGTCTACGACCAGAACCAGGCGGACGTGCTGAAGTACGCCCATGGCATCGTGGACAACGGCTTTCCTCCGGGCATCCTGATGATCGACGACAACTGGCAGAAATATTACGGCAGCACGGAGTTCCGTCCGGACCGTTTCCCCGATCCGAAAGGGATGGTGGACGAACTGCACGCCCTGGGCTTCAAGGTAATGCTTTGGATTTGTCCGTTCGTTTCTCCCGACAGCCAGGAGTATCGGATGCTTCGCCGCAAAGGCTATCTGGTGATGGATGCCGGGCGCGACCGCCCTGCCATCCTCGACTGGTGGAACGGGCTCAGCGCCTGCTACGATCTCAGCAATCCGGAAGCGTATGCGTATTTCAAGAAAACGTTGACCGACCTGCAGGAGCAGTACGGGATCGACGGCTTCAAGTTCGACGCCGGCGACCCGGAGCGGTACTTGCAGGAGGATACCCGTCCTTTCGACGGAAAGTCGTTCGATACCGAGCAGACGATGCTCTGGGCCAAACTGGGCCTGGAGTTCCCCTATAATGAGTTCCGTGCCTGCTGGCGGATGGGCGGCGATGCCCTCGTCCAGCGCCTCGGCGACAAGTCCTACTCGTGGAAGGCCGTGGCCAGCCTCGTTCCGGATATGATTGCGGCAGGTTTGCTGGGGCACATCTATACTTGCCCCGATATGATCGGCGGCGGGGAATTCGGAAGCTTCCGGAACGTGGACCAGGCCAAGATGGACCAGGAACTGATCGTCCGTTCCTGCGAGATCCACGCGCTGATGCCGATGATGCAGTTCTCGGTGGCCCCCTGGCGCGTCCTGGATGCGGAGCATCTGGCTATCTGCCTGAAGTACGCCCGGCTGCACGAGGAGCTCGGCCCGTATCTGGTGGAGCAGGCGAAGCTCGGCGCTCAGACGGGCGAGCCTATTGTCCGCAGCATGGAATATGCGTTCCCCGGTCAGGGCTTTGAGACTTGTATCGACCAGTATATGTTGGGCGACCGCTATCTTGTCGCGCCGATGATGACGCCCGGCACCTCCCGGTCCGTCCATCTTCCGAAGGGCCGCTGGGTGGATGAGAACGGCAAGGTATATAAGGGCGGCAAGACCTATGAACTGGAGGTCCCGCTCGACCGGGTGCCTCGTTTTACTCGGAAATAAGCCCTGCCGGTCTTATCGGGCAGAACCGGCCCCGACGATGTGCCGTTCGAGGGTTTTCCCGTCGTCGTTGATTTCGAAGCATCGGCGGCCGTCTTCCCATATTGTGCTGGTGAGGCGGTAGGTGGGGTGTTCCTTGACCGCTCTTTTGGCGGCCGCCAGGGCCTGCTCTCCATCGGGGTAGGTAAACTCCAACGCATCGTCTTTGGGCCGGGTACGGGGTTTCGGCGGTGGAGGTAGCGATGAGGCAGCTTTGCGCTCGTAAGCGAGTAGCCGGGCGTCTTCGGCGCGGGCTTTTTCTTCGTCGTAGCGGCGGTCCCACTCTCGGTAGTATTCCATCTTCGGGTCTTCAAACAGCGACAGTTGCTCGGCGGTTTCATGGGTGAGTTTGGCGACGCCGAGGCCGACCTGGCGGAGAGGCGTTACGCCGTCCCATAGTTCAGACACCATCCGCCGCGCTTCGTTGAGGATGACGGCCGTGGTACTGGTCGGCTGAGCTGTCTGGCATTGCCGCTGCAGGGTGGAAAAATCCCGGTGCTTGATGAAGACCGATACGGTCGAGGCGCGGAATCCGTCACGGCGGATGCGGTGCGCTACGATGCAAGCTACGTTGAACAGGGCCCGGTCGATGTCTGCGGGGGCGGAGAGATCCTGTGCAAACGTCCGTTCGGCGCTGTAGCTTTTTGCCTCGGCAATTTCGGTTTCCACGGGAGAGTCGTCGCGTCCGTTCGCGTAGTCGTGGAGCTGGGTAGCGGACTTCCGTCCCACTAGCCTTGTCAGTTGGCTGACTTCCAGGGAGGCCAGGGTGCCGATAGTACGGATGCCGTACGCGGTCAGGCGTTCTTCGGTTTTTCGGCCGACCCACAACAGGTCCCGCACGCCCAGCGGCCACATCTTGGCAGGGATTTCCTCTTGCCAGAGTGTGTGTACCTTGTCAGGCTTCTCGAAGTCAGAGGCCATTTTAGCCAGGAGTTTGTTCGGCCCGACGCCGACGTTGACCGTAAAGCCCAAAACATGCTTGATCTCGTCTTTGAGTTGCGTAGCTACGGCCACGGGGTCGCGGCCTGCACATCGGAGGGTCATGTCGATGAAACACTCGTCGATCGAGAACTGCTGTAATACAGGGCTGTAGCGGCGACAAATGGTGATGAATCCCTGTGAGCACTGCTTGTACCACGCCCAGTCGCCGCGGACAATCACCAGTTGCGGGTATGTGCGCAGTGCCATCGATACGGGTTGCGCAGCCTTGATGCCGAGTTTCTTGGCAGGAATCGAGGCAGCCGCGATAATGCTTCTCCGGTCGGACGGATCTCCCGATACGACCGACGGGACCAAACGGATGTCAGGCTGTCCTTCGCGCACCAGTTTGACCGCTGTCCAGCTCAGGAATGCGGAATTTACGTCGATATGGAAGATGATTCGGGACATGTCGTATCAACAAAATTACGATGATCCGGCGACAATTCCAATTGGCTGGAGCAGATATAATCATTAAATTTGCGTCATTGACAGTGCGACGATTGTGAAAGACCGAATCAATACCGGGCGGCAGGCGGAGCTGGACGTAGCGAAGGCACTCGCTATTCCTTACATGGTGATCATTCACGTATATGAGGAAATGAGTGTGGTGGACGCTGGCGTTCGGCCCGACAATCTGTTTCGCGGGATCCTTGAGTTTCTCGGCGGCCCGCTGGCGGCGCCGGTATTCATGTTCGCGATGGGGGTGGGGATGGTCTATACCCGGCACCGCAATCCCCGGGCTTTTGCCTTGCGGGGTCTTCGTCTGCTGGCTTTGGGCTATCTGCTGAATCTGGTTGTTTGGGCAATTCCGTATCTTTTGTCTGCGTTGCGGGGGAATCCCTGGCGCGGCTGGACGCTTGTCGATTCGCTCGGCATGGTGGACATCCTTCATTTTGCGGGAATGGCGTTCCTGCTGATGGCGTTGCTTATGAAATTGAAAGTCGGTCGTTACGGGACCGTTGTAATGGCGCTGTTGCTGCAGGGACTCGGGACGTTGCTGTTGCATCGGCTCGACGGGCTGCCTGACGTAGCTCGCTATGCTGCAAGCCTGGTGTTCTTTACCAGCCCCAACGTTTATTTCCCTTTGACGCTCTGGTTCGTGTATCCGGCTTTCGGGCTTCTGTTCGGTGAATTCCTGCAAACTGTTTCAGACAAGAGGACGATGTACAACAGTCTGGCGCTACTGTCGGCGGGCGGGTTGTTCGCGGCTAGTATTGGCATGAGATATCTGGGCTGGAACCTCCTTGACAACTTCGCTCTGGCAGAGGATATCTATTATGTTCAGCACTTCTCGGGGACGGTCTGGACCCTGTGCGTGATCGGCATCCAGCTGTTCATCTGCTACCGTATCTCCCGGCATCTGCAGGGATGGCTGCAGGAAAAAACCGTCTTCGTCGCACGGCACGTGAACGCCATTTATCTCATCCAATGGGTGTTGGTTTCCTATGGTGTCGTTGTCATGAACCTCGTCGGCCTCCCGGAAGTTCCCGTCTGGGCCATCGTTCCGACCGGACTGCTGATCACTGTCCTAAGCAGTTTCGCCGCAAAACTCGTCCGGGTCAGGCCATAGGATCAGATCAGCATGCGTGTCTGCTTCCGATAGGCTGCGTAGCCGGGTTTGCGCGCCAGCTGGCGGCGTTCCATCATCGGGATACTGATGAAAAGGAACAGGGCGGTCATGGCGACGGGCGCCAGGATATGCCAGTCAATTCCATGCAGGGAAGCATACATGATCCATACGCCCCACCACATCTGGACTTCGCCGAAATAGTTGGGATGGCGACCCTTTTTCCAGAGGCCCACGTTGCAGAACTGACCCGGATGCGCGATGCGGAACCGGTGAATCTGGGTATCGGCAACCAACTGGATGGTAGCGGAGGCCAGGCAGATCACGAATCCCAGCCAGGTGATCCAGTTCGCAGCTGTGCCAGTTTCGAACAAACCGAATCCTGGCAGCATGCAGGCAAAAACCAGCAGCGTGGGCATCATGTTCAGTCCGAAAAAGTTGGTCAGGTGGAATAGGAACGGGGGCTGGGAATCCCGATAGCGCGTATAACGCCAGTCTTCGTGAGCCAGTCCCTGGAAGGTGTAGAGCCAGTTGCCCGTGAGACGGATTCCCCAGTACCAGACGGCAATCAGCAGCAGCACGACAGGCAGCGCGAAGCATCCTTTATAGAAGGCCCATGCGGTAAATAGGACCGGCGGCGCAACGCTCCAGTACGGGTCATAGACCGATACATTGCGGTAAACAAGTCCAAAGAACCATACGATGACCGTTGCCAGCACATCCGCCAAAAGCAACGCCCATAATTCCGGCATCTGCGCCGAGGTATTGCGGAAACAAAGAAAGCCCGCCACGGCAGCGATGACATAGACCACTGTGATGATGGCGACGCTGGCGGGTCGGGAATAAGAATGAGACATGGGAATCGTCAATTATGTTGAAATAATCACTAACTTAGCATGCAAATATACAAAAGACCATGAAACCTGGCGACAAACTCCTGATTATCCGCATCGACGATTCCGACGGGCGCGGTGCGGCTGCCTCAGAACTCAACGGCGTGGAGGCTACCATCGAGAAAGTTGACGACGACGGAACCGTTCATCTGGTGGGCCATTCGGCTCCTGTCTTTCCGGGACGGGATGTTTTTACTGTAACGGACGTAGCCTGATGCCGCAAAGCCGTTACCATTTCCGGCCGAACAAATAATGCTTTGTCCTTCTGATGAACATTTTGGCATAACGCGGAAGAAATCGGAAAAGATATAGATTCCATCCGTGACGTATTGTTTCATTCAAGGCAAAATCACGTTTGAGCAACGTTTCGTCGCTAATCATTTTTGACCTGAAATAGTACGCATCATTATCGACGTTTTTGTCGTGAACAACCTCGCACCACATGGGCATTTTTGCGATTCTCTCGATGACCGCAGATTGGATCCTGTCAATATAATAATGACTTCCGTATCCATAGATGGTTTTTACCCTTGTCGGTAGCCCTTGCTCCACCACGCTCACGAAGTGGTTGTTCGGATAGTGTATCTGCATCAGATACCCATCGTTCGCATAGAGTTGATACCCATCTGAGTAGTAGATGAATGTACCTTCGTCTATCGTCTCCGACCGCTGCTGCAGGTCCTCTACAAAGCGAACGCTGATCGCGTCATCATTGTCCAGATAGGTTGTGATGACCCGGTCGGCTGCAAGTCGCTTGATGACCTCATTTCGGAAAACCTGTGCAAATTTGCGGCTATTCTCCCTTTCCACGAAAACTGGAATCAATTGCGGACATTTTTTCTGATAGTCTTCGATTCTTCTCCTGAACCGTTCCGGTGTCGCAATGTCAAACAACACAATCCATGAAAACGTCTGGCATGACTGTCCCATCACGGAAGGCAGGCAGTATCGTTCAAACAGAGAGAATCGGTGCTCCAACCACTCCGTTGTTCTTACCTTTTGCCCTTCCTTGTCTTTCTGCCACAGTAAGAGGTTGAAACGGGTCAGTATAAAATGCTGTAACGCCATGCTTACTTCAGTTCAAACGCCACGGTTCCGCGGATATCCTGTGCGGAAGCGGCGACAAGGGCCTGGAAAGTGCCCTTTTCGGCTGTCCAGGCGTGCTTCCCGGCATCGAAATAGCTCAGCGCGTCCTTGTCGATGGTGAAGGAGACTTCGGCCTGCTGACCCGGCTCCAGCAGGACTTTGGCAAAGCCTTTCAACTCCTTCGCCGGGCGGTCGATGGAAGACTCCACGTCGGCAATGTAGAGCTGAACGACCTCTGCGCCTTTCACGGAACCTGTGTTCTTGACAGGGACCGTTACCGTCACACTTCCGTTTTCGGTCATCGACGTCTTGTTCAGGCGCGGCTCGCCAAATTCGAAGGTGGTGTAGCTCAGGCCATGGCCGAACGGGAAGAGGACGCCTCCGTGCTGGTCATACCAGCGATAGCCCACATAGATTCCCTCGGTATATTCCATGTCCAGTACCGGCATGCCGTCGATGGTGCCGTCTCGGAGGATACCCGGATACTGGCGCTCGGTCTGGACCGGGTTCTTGTCGTACGATACGGGAATGGAATACGGCAGATGGCCCGACGGATTCACGTCGCCTGAAAGGACATCGGCCAGAGAATGGCCGGCTTGCGTACCCAGATACCAGTTCTGGACGATGGCGGGAACTTTCTCCACCCACGGCATCGCCACAGCATTGCCGGAGATGTTCACCACGACGAGCTTGTCCGTCGCCTCGGCAAGCGCTTCGATGACTGCATCCTGGCCATAGGGAAGGCCGTACTGGACACGGTCCAGACCCTCGGAATCCTGCCGGTCGGCTTTATTCAGACCGCCGATAAAAATGACATAGTCGGCCCCGACTGCCGCTTTCACGGCATCGGCGATGAGCGTCGCCGCGTTGCGGTTCTCGCGAAGATCCTGTCCGGTGGACACGCCGTTGTACTCGCCACCTACATCACCCACATAACCGCGTTCCCACACCACTTCGGCTTCGGGATAACGGGCCTTGATGCCGTCAAGCGGGGAGACTTCCAGCTTGGCTTTCAGGGAGGATGATCCTCCGCCCACGGTCATCATCTTCACGGCATTCTCACCCACAACGAGGATTCTCTTCGGGTTGGCAGCCATCGGCAGGACGGCCCCTTCGTTCTTGAGGAGGACGATGGATTCGGCGCCGATCTTGCGGGCGGCCGCATAGTGCTCCGGCGAGGTCTGGCTGCCGAACGGACGGGTGCGGTCCATCGCGGTGCGGAAAATCAGGCGCAGAAGCCGCTTGACGCGTGCGTCCAGCTCCTCGGTGCCGATTTCACCTTTCTCGATGGCCGCTTTGTAGGCCGCGGCGAGGAAATAACTGTCATAGGCATTGGTCTTGCCCATCGTGAGGCCGTCGGTCCAGGAGCCATACTCAAGGTCCACGCCGTGGCGGGCGGTCTGGAGCGTGTTGTGTACGCCGCCCCAGTCGCTGATCACCACACCGTCGAAACCCCATTCTTCGCGCAGGACCTTGTCGAGCAATACTTCATTGGAGCACAAATGCTCGTTGTTGTACAGGTTATAGGCCGCCATGACGGACCAGGCGTGGCCTTTCTGCACGGCTGCCTTGAAGGCGGGAAGATAGATTTCATAGAGCGTGCGGTCGTCCACGATGGTATTTGCCGTGTGGCGGTTCACTTCGCTGTTGTTCAGCGCGTAATGTTTTACGCATACCGCGACGCCATTGGACTGGACGCCCTCCACATACGGGACGACCATTTCGCCGGCCAGATACGGATCCTCACCCATATATTCGAAATTCCGGCCGTTCAGGGGGAAACGATAGATGTTCACGCCCGGGCCCAGCAGGACAGTCTTGTTCCGGTAGCGCGCCTCCTCACCGATACTCTTGCCATAGAGGCGGGAAAGGTCGCGGTCCCACGTTGCGGCAAGTCCGCTCAACGCCGGGAACGCAGTGATGGAGTCATTGGTCCATCCGGCCTGGTCCCATTCGTCCCAGAGCACTTCAGCGCGAATTCCGTGGGGACCGTCGGTACACCAGATTTCAGGAATGCCCAGGCGCGGCACGCCGGGAGAACTGAACTTGGACTGCGCATGGACCATCGCGATCTTTTCATCGAGGGTCATCCGCGAAAAGGCGTCTTCCACCCGGGCCTCGAGCGGCTGGGCATCATCGAGATAAACGGGAAGACCGGACTTTTGTTGGGGAGCCTGCCCGCAGGCGGCGACGGCCAGTGCCAGGCCAAGGAGGAGGGATTTGCATTTCATGGGTGAAGTGTTTTTATCATTCTAAAAAACAAAGATACACAGAATCTGTTTTGCATTCCGCACGATTTGCCGTATTTTTGGCCCGAAATACGAAAGGATATGGCTATACCGAAAAAAGTACGGGAACTGCTGGAAAAACTGCTGGTCAGTGAAGAGTCGGCGCCGGGACGCTCCTATGCTGTCACGCCGCTGATGGAGATGCTTCGCGACGATGAGATGACGAAAGAGGACAAGGAGCATCTGATGCGCTACTATAATTTCCGGAAACGTTTCCTGGACACCGGACGCGGCGATGCCTTTCCCGACGACCAGCGTGACAACCGGCTCATCGTGGACTTGCCGGGCGATACGTTCCGTGACCTCGTGCCGATCCTGGCCGAGTGCCTGAACTTTGCCGGCGAGGACATTGAGGATTTCCTGTGGGTGCTTGATGAAGATGAGAAGGCAGGCCGCGCCCCGGCCGACGTGGCCGACCGTCGGGCCATTTACAAGCAGTTGCAGCCCGACTATGCGGAAGAGGGGAAACGGCTGAACGAGAAACTTGAGAAGCTTGACAATCCTTTCATCACGACCTATCCGCTCTCCAAAGCCACGCTGGTCGGCTATCTGGAGACGGCCATCAGCCTGCTTGAAGTCTATCAGGCCATGTTCGACTACCTGATGTCCGGCGACGGATCAGCAGAACAGCCCGACAACGAAAAAGAAAGAAGTCCGCGTGAGACGGACTTCAGTGCCATGTACGAGCTGTTCAAGAACAAGAAGAACAACCTGCCCAGCTGACCGGATCAGCTTTCTTCGGCCAGGAATGTCTCCACGTTCTTTTCGATGCGACGGACGATATCCTCGTCGTCGTAGCGGTGGAACGGTTCTCCGGTAATGTGCTCATAGAGTTCGACGTAGCGATCGGTGATGCCGGCGACCACTTCGTTGGTCATCGGCGGAACCTGCTGACCTTCCTTGCCTTGGAAGCCGTTCGCCATCAGCCATTCCCGGACAAATTCCTTGGAAAGCTGCTTCTGCCGCTCGCCGCGGGCAAGGCGCTCCTCGTATCCCTCGGCATAGATGTAACGCGAAGAATCGGGCGTATGGATTTCGTCCATCAGGTAGATCTTGCCGTCTTTCTTTCCGAATTCATATTTGGTGTCCATCAGGATAAGGCCGCGTTGAGCAGCCAGTTCGCAGCCGCGCTGGTAGAGGGCCAGCGTATATTTTTCGAGTTGGGCATAGTCTTCGGCCGAGACCAGGCCGCTGGCGATGATTTCTTCGCGGCTGATGTCCTCGTCGTGTCCTTCGCTCGCCTTGGTGGTCGGCGTGATGATGGGGCGGGGGAGTTTCTCGTTTTCCCGCAGGCCTTCCGGCAGCGGTTCGCCGCAGAGCGTGCGCTTGCCGGCGCAGTATTCGCGCCAAGCGTGGCCGGCCAGGTAGCCGCGGATTACCATTTCCACCTTGAAAGGTTCGCACATCAGGCCGATGGTGGCCATCGGGTCGACCTCGGCGATCTTCCAGTTCGGGACGATGTCGGCGGTCAGGTCGAGGAACCGGGATGCGATCTGGTTAAGCACCTGTCCCTTGCAGGGAATGCCTTTGGGCAGGACGACGTCGAACGCGGAAATGCGGTCGGTGACTACGAGGAGGATGTACTGTCCGTCGATGTCATAGACGTCCCGGACTTTTCCGACGTAGCGGGAGACTTGACCCGGGAAATGGAAATCGGTGTGGGTGATGGCTTTCATTTTTGCTTGAGATATTCGTTTTCGTAATAATCGATATACGCTTTGTTGAGCAGCCTGTAGCCGCCCGGGGTGGGGTACTCTCCGCTGAAATACCAGTCGCCCTGATGGTTGGGGCAGGCGGCGTGAAGGCCGTCTAGGGTCTGGTACACGATTTCCACGTCGGCGTGGATGTCGTCGGGTTTGAGAAGCTGGACGATCTTGCGGCTGATCTCCTGTTCGGTAAACTCGTCGTAGATGCGGCGCACATGGTTGCGGCACTCGGTGGCTGGAAGATGCTCCTGGCTCTTGCAGAGCCGGTACACCTCATCCAGCAGGCTTTCGCGGCCGCGGTCCTTGAGCAAGGCGACGGCGGCGATGAAAGCGATGAATTCGGTCATGTGCGACATGTCGATGCCGTACCAGTCGGGATAGCGCACCTGCGGGCAGGAGCTGGCAATGACGATTTTCCGGGGATGCAGCCGGTCGAGGATCCGGATGATGCTCTCGCGAAGGGTGGTGCCCCGCACGATGCTGTCGTCGATCACGACCAGGTTGTCACGGCCGGGTTCGAGGGTGCCGTAGGTAATGTCGTACACATGGCCGGCCAGGTCGTTGCGCGAAGTCCCTTCGGTGATGAAGGTCCGCAGTTTGATGTCTTTCGACACGACCTTGTCGGCACGGACGCCGGGATAGAGTTCCCGGATGCTGTCGACCATGCCGTAATAGGCGACTTCAGCAGTATTGGGGATGTAAGAGAAGACGGTGTGGGGGATGTCGTAATTCACGGCGGCCAGGATGCGCTCGCGGAGCTGGGCGCCCAGCCGCTTGCGCTCGCGGTGGATGTCGCGGTCGTTGCCCCGGCTGAAATAGATGCGCTCGAAGCTGCAGGGGGCCGGTCTTCCGGCCGGAATGATGCGTTGCAACGAAAGAGTGCCGTTCTCCTTGACAATCAGGGCTGCGCCCGGTCCGATCTCACGGATTTGTTCACATTCCAGGCCGAAGGTTGTCTGGAGCACGGGACGCTCGCTGGCGATGGCCACGATTTCGTCGTCGGCATACCAGAAGGCGGGCCGGATGCCGTTGGGGTCGCGCATGGCGAAAAGTTCGCCGCTGCCCGTGATGCCGCAGACCACGTAGCCTCCGTCGAAATGGGGCAGGGAGGTCCGCAGCACGTTGGCGATTTCGACGTGTGTATCGATGTAGCGGGTAATCTCCCGCCCGGTCAAGCCTTGCTCCTTCGCGGCTACGAAATTCCGCTCTACCTCGCGGTCGAGCCGGTGGCCCATCATCTCGAGGAGGATGTAGGCGTCCGCACTGTTGCGGGGATACTGGCCCTGGTCGGCCAGCAGCGCAAAGACTTCATCCATGTTGGTCATGTTGAAGTTGCCGCAGATGCAGAGGTTCTTGGCTTTCCAGTTGTTGCGGCGCAGGAACGGATGGACGTAGGTGATGCCGGTGCGTCCTGTGGTGGAGTAGCGGAGATGTCCCATGTAAAGTTCACCCAGGAAAGGCGGCGTCTCGCCGGCCGGGGTGGCGTCGATCTGCTGGTTGACTTCTCCGAAGATGTTGGTGATGGCGTCCTTGCCCAGCGCTTTTTCACGGAACATGTATTCGTGGCCGGGTTCGGTGACAATCCGGACGCTGGCGATGCCGGCGCCCTCCTGGCCGCGGTTGTGCTGTTTCTCCATCATCAGATAGAGCTTGTTCAGCGCATAACGTTCCGTACCGTATTTTTCTTTGTAGAATTGAAGCGGCTTGAGCAGCCGGATCATGGCGATGCCGCATTCGTGCTTGATTGGTTCCATCGGAGATCGTTGCTAAGTCGCAAAGATAAGCAAAAGATGAATATCCTGGACACAAAAAAAGGCGTCCCTGGATAAGGGGACGCCCGGATCCGATGGACCATCTGCCGGTTGGTCCAGGATGTCAGAAGGCTGCAATCAGCTCTTCGTTGGTATATGCGTCTGCGCCGTAGCAGGTCTTCAGATAGGCCAGGCCGCCCTGATAGTCCTCCTCGGTAAAGGAGTTGGTGGCTTCCTTGGCGACGACTACATCATAACCGAGGCAATAGGCGTCGGCGGAGGTGTGGCGGCAGCACATGTGGGTGTGCAGACCGGTGATGATAACGGTTTTCACGCCAAGTTCCTTCAGCAGGATGTCGAGGTCGGTCTGGAAGAAGCCGCTGTAACGGCGTTTGAGAACCACGTAGTCGCAGGCTTGCGGCGTCAGTTCGGGGATGACCTGGGCACCCGGAGTGCCTACGATGGCATGGTCGCCCCAGATCTGCAGTTCGCGGTCGATGCCCGGCCGGTGGGCGTCGTTGCAATAAACCACCGGTACGCCCTTTTCACGCGCTGCCTCGAGCAGGCGGGCGGTGGCGGGGACAATGGCTTTGGCACGGTCGCAGCCGATCGCGCCGGTGACGAAGTCGTTGAGCATGTCGACGACCAGGATGGCGGGTTTGTTGAGTTTTTCCATTTAATGTAAAAGATAAGGGTTTTTGAATACGAAACTAAATTTTACCAATTTCTGTGCCAATCTTGTCATCTCCTTGTTATCTTTGCGGCCCGAAAACGAAAACAAGCTATGCAAGCACTCTGGACCGTCCTGATGCTGGTCTGCTCCAACATCTTCATGACATTCGCCTGGTACGGGCACCTCAAGCTGCAGGAGATGAAAGTCTCCACCGGCTGGCCGCTCATCTGCGTGATTCTCTTTTCGTGGGGCATCGCCTTCTTCGAGTACTGCCTCACCGTACCGGCCAACCGCATCGGTTTCAACGGCAACGGGGGTCCGTTCAACCTGATGCAGCTCAAGGTCATCCAGGAAGTGATCTCACTCACGGTTTTCTCCATCATCATCTTGTTCGTTTTCAAGGGCCAGACACTCCAGTGGAACCACCTGGCCGCCTTTGCCTGCCTGGTGCTGGCCGTCTTCTTCGTTTTTCTGAAGTAAGCAGGCGCAACTTTTTTTGCCCTGCACGTTCAAATGTTTGTGCTCCGTGTCCAAAAACGGGGCGGAAGCCTGATTGGGTTTGGAAACAGAGGGTTTTCTGCGTAAGTTTGTAAGCAGAATATTCTTATCAGTTTCCTTTTTTATATGAAAAAACTCTTTTTGATCATGACAATTGCGGCTATGGGCGCCGCAACGCTGCTGGCGCAGCCGAAGCTGCGGCCCGACAACATCGACGAAATCGTGAAGGCCCTGACTCTCGAGGAGAAGGCCACGCTGCTGGTCGGCGGCGGATGGGGCTCGATGGTCGCCGGTTCTATGACCGCATCGAGTGAAACGCTCGTTTCCGGCGCTGCCGGCACCACCCGTCCCGTTGAACGGCTCGGCATCCCGGTGACCGTCGTGGCCGACGGTCCTGCCGGCCTGCGCATCAATCCGACCCGTCAGGGTACCGACCAGACCTTCTACTGCACCGGTTTTCCCGTGGGTACAGTCTTGGCATCGACGTGGAATATGCCGCTTGTGGAGCAGCTGACCACTGCCATGGGCAACGAAGTCAAGGAGTACGGTGTCGATGTACTGCTGGCTCCCGGCCAGAACCTGCACCGCAACCCGCTCTGTGGTCGTAACTTCGAATATTTCTCTGAAGACCCGCTGCTCTCCGGCAAGACGTCCGCTGCGTATGTCCGTGGCGTCCAGAGCAACGGCGTAGGTGTGAGTATCAAGCACTTCGCAGCCAACAACCAGGAAGTGAACCGCCTGCAGAACGACTCGCGCGTCAACGTGCGCGCCCTCCGCGAACTCTATCTCAAGGGTTTCGAGATCGCTGTCAAGGAGGCAGATCCCTGGACCGTGATGTCATCGTACAACCGGCTCAACGGTTCCTTCACCCAGCAGAGCCGTGACCTGCTGACTACTATCCTGCGTGAAGAGTGGGGCTTCGGCGGCATCGTCATGACCGACTGGGGCAACAAGGAAGGTACCGTGGCCGCCGTCAACGCTGGCAACGACCTGATGGAACCCGGTATGGACAATGAAATCCAGCGCATCATCGCCGGCGTCAAGGACGGCAGCATTTCGCAGGAGCAATTGGACCTGAATGTACGCCGTATGCTCGACTACATTGTCCGCACCCCGCGCTTCAAGGGCTACAAGTACTCCAACAAGCCCGATCTCAAAGCCCACGCGAAACTCGTCCATGAGGCGACGGCCGAAGGACTCGTCCTGCTCGAGAACAACGGAGCACTGCCGCTCAAGGATGTGAAGAAGGTGGCTCTCTATGGTACCGGCTCCTACGACTTCATCGCCGGTGGTACAGGCTCCGGCAATGTGAACAAAGCCTATGTCCGCAATGTGGCCGACGGCTTCAAGGCCAACGGCATCGAGGTGGACGCAGACATCCAGCTCTGGTATGAACAATTCATTGCGCTCAAGAAGACGGAACTCAAGAACAATGCGGAAGGTGGCCTCGGCATTCTGCTGGGCGATCCGGTGGTCCCCGAGATGGTGATCTCCCGTTCGTTCCTCGAGAAGAAGGAGGCCCAGTCCGACGTGGCTGTATTTACGATTTCCCGCAATGCCGGTGAGGGTGACGACCGTAAGGCCACCGACGGCGACTGGACGCTGACCGGCACCGAACGGGAGCTCCTGCAGGCGCTGGCCGACATCTATCATGCCAACGGCAAGAAACTGGTGGTGGTGCTCAACATCGGCGGCGTCATTGAGACCGCTTCCTGGAAGCACATTCCCGATGCCATCCTGCTGGCTTGGACGCCGGGGCAGGAGGGGGGTCTGGCCGTGGCCGACGTCCTCTGCGGTGCTGCCACCCCGTCGGGTAAACTTCCGATGACCTTCCCGGTCAGCTACCTGGACATTCCTTCCTCGTACAATTTTCCGTTCAACTACAAAGGGGGCAACAGCATCGACCTGGCGGCCCTGATGGGTGGTGTGACGAGTAAAAAGCCGGTCAAGGACGTGACGTATACGGACTATGCCGAAGGCATCTGGGTAGGTTACCGCTACTTCGCCACTGCCGGCAAGACGGTTTCCTATCCGTTCGGTTATGGCCTCAGCTACACGACCTTCGCTTATAGCAAGCCGGTCGTCAAAGTAGAGAAGAATGGCCAGGTAACGGCATCCATTACTGTGACCAACACCGGCAAGGTGGCCGGCAAGGAAGTGGTCGAACTCTACGTGACGGCCCCCGACGGCGGCCTGGTGAAACCGGTTTATGAACTCAAGGGCTTTGCCAAGACGAAGAACCTGAAACCCGGTGCCTCTGAGACGGTTACCGTGACCATCGATCCGTACACGCTGGCTTCGTTCAACGAAGTGACCTCCGCCTGGGAGACTGCCGCCGGTAACTACACGGTACACTTTGGCGCCTCCTCTGCGGATATTCGCGCTACCGCCGCCTTCAAGCTCGCCAAGCCGCAGAGCTGGCCCGTCCACAAGGTGCTCCTTCCGGCTGAACCGGTGAAAGAGATCAGTGTGAAATAACGCTGCCGCGTCCTTACTCTTACGGCGTCCTGCCTATCCGACATATTCGGACGGTGGGACGCCGAATTGTTTCTTGAAGGAGGTGGAGAAGTGGGAGAGGGTGTTGAATCCGGTCATCCAGGCGATTTCCGACATGTTGTGTTTGCCCTCTTTCAAGAGATCGGCGGCACGGTTCAGTTTGTAGCGCTTGAAGAAGACCGACGGATTCTCCCCCGTGAGCCCCTTGACCTTATAATAGAATTTTGTGCGCGAAATGTGCATCATCTCCGTGATGCGTGTGATGTCCAAATCGGTATTGTCGAGCTCTTTCTCCATGAGTGCGTAGAGCTGTTTCATGAAAGCGGCGTCGCGCGGCGAGAGGACTTCCGGTTCGATAGCCTCCGTCGTCGTGACCTCGCCCAGTTGCCGCCGCACCTTTTCGCGGTTCTCGAGCAGTGACTTGACCAAAGCCAGGAGATAAGCAGGCTGGAACGGTTTGGTAACATAGGCATCGGCGCCCTTGCCCAGGCCTTCCACCTGATTCTCGACCGCTACTTTTGCCGTTACCAGAATGACAGGAATGTGACTCAGCTGGAGATCGCTTTTTACTACTTCACAAAGTTCGTAACCGCTCTTGCCGGGCATCACTACGTCGCTGATCACCAGATCGGGCGTTTCCTCTTCCATTCCCGCAAGCGCTGAAGCCGCATCGAAGTAAACGTTTACCCGATAGGCGGGCTGCAGCAGCACTTTGACGTAGTTGGCTATGTCGATGTCGTCGTCCACCACTGCAATCAGCCGCTGCCCCGCTTCCGCTTCTGGCGATGCCGCCTCAACGGCCGGTGTCGGGAGCGAGACGATCTCCGGCTGGCGTTCCGTTCGCTCGTCCTCCGTGTAGGAGGTGGCGCTCACCGGCAGGATGAAACGGAAAATGGAACCGCCATCCGGCCGGTTCCAGGCTTTGATGTAACCGTGGTGCATGGAAGTCAGGGCGCGGGCATAATACAACCCGATACCAGTTCCTTGCGCCTTGCCTGATCCGTCTGCCCGGTAGAAACGCTCGAAAATCTTTTCTGTCTCTCCTTCCGCGATGCCTGTGCCAGTGTCAGAGACTGCGATGCAAGCGAACTGGCTGTCGGTGTCTTTCTCTTCCAGCGTGAACCACTGTTTGACTTCCTCGCGAGGAAGAACATCGAACGACAAGGAGACGCGGCCTCCTGATGGCGTGTATTTCAACGCGTTAGAGAGCAGGTTCATTGTGATTTTCTGGACTTTGTCCACGTCTGCCCACATCACGAGCGGCTCTTCCAGGCCGTGAGAGGACAGGTCTATCTTCTTGGAGTCGGCATTGAACTGGAACAACGCGACGGTATTCTGCAGGGGCGCGATGATATCGGTTTTGGCCACCTTCAGCTGAAGCTTGCTGTTGCCGATACGATTGAAGTCGAGCAGTTGGTTGACCAGTGAGAGCATCCAGGTGGCGTTGCGCTGGATGATACCCACAAGTTTCCGGTCACGTCCTTTCACCGTCTCCGAGCCGGCCAGTTCGGCAGCGGGTCCGGCAATCATGGTCAGGGGTGTACGGAACTCGTGAGCCACGTTGGAGAAATAGTTCATCTGGATCTGGTTGAGCCGTTTTTCCTGCTCCTTCTCCTGCCGTGCCTGTTCGCGCGCTTCCCGTTCTTCCCGAATGTGCCGGGCGTGTGCAATCCGCTCGCGCCGGATACGTCGGTAGAGGAGCCAGAGCAGGGTTAGAATGCCGAGACCGAGCAGGCACAGGAGTGCGGTGGCCCACCAGGTCTGGTACCAGGGCGGAATCACCCGGACGTTCAGGAAGTCTTCCGTCTCGACGATGCTCCGGTTGTTGTTGGTGATGCGTACCTTGAACTTATAGCGACCTGCGGGCAGGTTGGCGTAGTAAGCTTCGTGGTTGTTGCCGGCGTCGATCCAGTATTTGTCGAAACCCTCCATCTGGTAGTAATAGCGCGACCGTTCGTGCTCGCTGTAGTCGAGTGCTGCGAACGAGATGCTGAAGCCGTTCTGATTGTGCCGGATGGTAATGTCGGGGCGGGAGCTCAATTCGCGGGCAATGGGGGCGCCAGGCCCTGGCTCCACGATCTGGTTGTGGATTTTGAGATCTTCAAACACCAGCGGCACGGTGCGGCGCTGGGAGATGTCGATCGGGTTGAAGACGGTCAGGCCGTGAGTTCCGCCGAAGACCAGCGTGCCGTCGGACAGCAGACAGGCGGCCCGGTCGGAGAACTGATTGCCGCCGATGCCGTCGGCCTCATAGTAGTTGATGAACTCCCCGATGGTACGGTCATATTTGCCCAGTCCGTACAGGGTGGAAACCCAGATGTTGCCCTGACGGTCTTCCAGGATGGCGCAAATGTCGGTGCAGGGTGTGCCGGGAACAGGCTCGGTAACATTGCGCTGTCGGCTGTGCCGGAGCAGGCCGCTGGCGATGGAACCGACCCATAAGTCACCGCCGCTGTCGCGGAACAGAGCGTTGGGGTACAGGGCGGAGCGCTGGATGCAGGCTTCCATTTCTTCGGGTTTGAGGGGCAGGGGCTGCACTTCTCCCGAATTGGTATTGAGTTGCAGCAGCGGAAGTCCGAAGGCAGACACGAGCATTCTGCCCGCTTCTGCCGGGAGTAATTCAGACACGAAGGGGAAGACGGGTTCGGTGGTGTAGGGGAAGGTGACCACGCTGCGCGTAGGCTTGTCGTAACGGGCAAGATCCACGGTGTTGCCGCCGATCCAGATGCGGCCCAGGTCATCCTGGGCGATGGCGGCGGGATGGGGGAAGGAGAAACTGTCGGTCATCCGGATCTGGCCGTGCTCGTATCGGCCGCGCACGACGCGGTATTTGTCGGCGAACAGCAGCCACAGTTCACCTTCCGCATCGCAGTAAACCTTGGAGCAGCGGATGTAACCGATGTGGGTGTCGGGAACCAGATGTGATACATCGACCTGATGCACCTGCTCGGAACCGGGCTCGCGTACCCACAGACCGTCGCGCAGTGTGGCGATCCAGAGCCGATTGTCCCGGTCGCAGCAGAGGGAGACGACCGTCTTGTGCCCGAAGCTGGCGGTCAGGTGCTTGTTGTTGTTGAAGCCGTCGCGGTAGTGGTAGCTGGTGGCGTAGCCCTGGTCATAGGTGCCGAACCAGAGGTTCTGGCGACTGTCGCGGAAGATGGTGCGGATCTCTTCCGACGGTACTTCATAGGGGAATCCGGGATCGTTCTGGAACAGCACCCGGTCGAGATTGCGCTGCCAGCAAAACATGCCCTTACCGATGACGTTGAGCAGCAGGGTGTTGTCATCGACGGGGAAGATGATGTCCACGTCGCCGCCTACGATGCGCGATTCGCGGCGGATGGCTTCGGGCAGGGGTTTCCAGTCGCCGCTGCGCGTGTCATAGATGCGCAGGTTGCCCAGGCCGGCGAGCCAGAGTTCCCCGTTGCCGGCATGGCAGAGATGATAGGCGGTGAAAGGGATGGTGATCGTATCGCGGACGGAAAAATCGCTGCTTTCGTAGACCCGGAGCGTCGTCCCTCCAGTCAGGACGTACATCCGGTCGCCCACCCAGGCCTCGGAAGGATAGCTGAAGGCGAGGTAGTCGCGGACGATGGGGCGGAGTTGTTCCGTCTCGAAATCGAAGGCGAAGAGAGATAAGGTGTTGCTGAAAAGCATACGCCCGTCAGGCGCTTCGATGATCCGGCTGATATTCCGATTGTCTCCCGGAATGGGAATGCGGCGGAAGTTGCCGGCTTCCGTGCGGTAGGCCAGGCCGTTGGCGGTGGCTACCCAAAGACGGCCGTCGCGGCTGCAGTGGATGTCGTTGATCTGGTTGTCGGGCAGGCTCAGCGAGTCGGCGGAACAGAAATACTGGTGATATTCGTGAACGTTGAACTTGTTGAGGCCGCGGGAGGTGGCGATCCAGATGTGGCCGTCGGCATCTTCCGTGAAGGCATTGATTCTTTGGTTCGAAAGATTGCCCGAGAGGATGCTGGTCAGCAAGGAAATTAGCAGGAAAAGCGATTTCATATCCAAAGCTAATAAAAATGAATGAGATATGTATTGTTTTTGAACAAACAGACATTTTTTTGAACAATTGATAAGCGAAAGCTATACGCCAGCGAAAGAAGTTGTCAATGCGAGAAAAGGCTTTAGGGGGAAAAGATGGAATTTTGCAATCAAACAGATAATGGGTTGTCATGAAATGTAAAACGATTCTTTCGCTGTCTGTCGTGGTCCTGTTGGCCGCGTCCTGCAGCACTTCTGCCGTCCGGCATGCCGACAACGGTGCCGCACCGCTGGAAACATCCGTCAAGGCTGCGACGGTCCCGACACAGTCTGGCCCCGTGGCCGGCTACGTTGACGACGGCGTATTCATTTTCAAGGGCATTCCGTATGCCAAGGCTGCACGCTTCATGCCGGCTGAAGATCCGGAACCCTGGACCGAAGTCCGTTCGAGCCGCGCATACGGTCCCACTTGTCCGCAGGACAAGCGGTCCGGCTGGTGGTCCGATGCCCAGGCTTTCGCCATGCATTGGGATGACGGTTTCCCTGACGAGGACTGCCTCCGGGTCAATGTTTGGACGGCTGGGATTGATTCCGGCAAGCGTCCGGTGATGGTCTGGCTGCACGGCGGAGGATTCAGGGCAGGCAGTGGTCAGGAACTCATCTCCTATGACGGAACCAACCTTGCCCGCGACCATGGCGTGGTCGTGGTAACGCTCAACCACCGTCTCAACGTGCTGGGCTTCCTCGATCTTTCTGCCTACGGTGCCAAGTATGCCCACAGCGGCAACCTGGGTATGATGGACATTGTCAAGGCGCTGGAATGGGTGCGCGGCAATATCTCGGCCTTCGGCGGAGACCCGTCGAACGTCACAATCTTCGGACAATCCGGCGGCGGCGGAAAAGTCTCCACGCTGATGGCGATGCCCTCAGCCAAGGGCCTCTTTGGCAAGGCCATCGTCGAGAGCGGCTCCATCACGCAACTGATGGAACCCAAATATTCCCGCCGCATTGGTGCCAAGACGGTCGAGGCTCTGCACCTGAACCCGTCTCGCATCGACGCGATCACTGACGTGCCGTACGAGCAGCTGCTGGCCGCTTATAACGCGGCCATTGAGGCGGTGCGGGAAGAGGCGCAGCAGGACGGTGTGTTCCCGGAGAACATTCTTTCAGCCATCCTTTACGGTCAGGTTCCTGTTGTGGACGGTGAGATCATTCCCGCCCAGCCTGCTACCGCAGAAGCCCTGGCCTTGTCGAAAGACATCCCGGTGATTATCGGCACCACGTATCATGAATTTACGCGCGACCGCGAAGATCCGATCTTCCAGCCGCTGGCCGTACAGCAGGCAGCAGACCGCACCGCAGCCGGTTGTGCCCCGGTGTATTTCTATCAGTTCACCTGGGAGTCGCCTGTCCTGGACGGCGCCTTCGGCAGTACGCACTGCATTGAGATTCCTTTCGTATTCGACAACGTGGCGTTGCACCGCACCTTTACGGGCGGCGGTGCGGAAGCCGTCGAACTGGGTCACCGCATCAGCCGTCTCTGGACCAATTTCGCCAAGACGGGTGTTCCGTCGTCTGAAGGGATTCCGGCCTGGGAGACATATCCCCGCAAGATGATCCTCAATCTCGAATCAACAATCAATTAACCTAATACATTTTTATTTATGAGAAAATCTCTCCTTCAAAGGCTCGCGGTCGCCTGTCTGGCCCTCCTCCTCGGATGGTCACTTTCCGCGCAGCCCCAGGTGACGCTCTCGGGTCAGGTCGTCGATGATTTCGGCGAACCGCTGATGGGCGTGGGCGTCATTCAGCAGGGGACGACACACGGTGTCGCCACTGACCTCGACGGCATGTATTCCCTGACCGTCCCTGCCGGTGCGACTGTCGAGTTCTCCTATATCGGCTTCAAGCCGCAGACCTTCGTGGCCGAAAAGACCATGACGCTCAATGTCAAGCTGCTTCCCGACACCGAAATGCTCGAAGAGACGGTGGTTGTGGGTTATGGCGTCCAGAAGAAGTCCGACGTCACCGGCGCTATTTCGCAGGTCAAGTCGGAAGACATCGCCAACCGAACCATCGCTTCGCCGGAGCAAGCCCTTCAGGGCAAGACGGCGGGTGTCCAGGCATTCGCCTCCTCCGCTCGTCCGGGTGCTACCCCGGCTATCCGTGTCCGCGGTATCTCGTCCAACAACGACGCCAACCCGCTTTACGTGGTTGACGGTCGTCTGACCACCTCCATAGCCGGTATCGACCCCAATGATATCGAATCCATGGAAGTACTGAAAGACGGTGCCTCCGCCGCCATTTACGGTGCTGAAGCCGGTAACGGCGTGGTGATGATCACCACCCGGCGCGGTAAGGGCGACGGCAAGATCAGCTATTCCTACCAGCTCTCATCCCAGAGTCTGGGCAAGGTCCCCAAGGTGATGAACTCCGAGCAGTTCTTGCAGTATTATCTCGAGAAAGGGTCCATCAGTCTCAACGACGTCTATGGAAAATGGGACCAGCATACCAACACCGACTGGCTGGGTGCATCCTATGAAAATTCCTTCATGCACCACCACAACCTGACCTTCCAGGCCGGCAACGACCAGGGAAGTCTCTATTTGTCAGGCTCCTACCTCAATAACAATGGTATGTTCGTGGGTGATGCCGACGTGTACGACCGTGTCACCGGCATGGTGAACGCCTCGTGGAAGTTCAAGCCCTGGCTCGACATCCAGACCAACAACCAGGTGGAATACTACAAGTCGCGCAGCATCTCCGAGGGCAGCGACTACGGCTCCGCCGTGCTGGCTGCCCTGCAGCTCGATCCGATGACGCCGGTCGTGTACGAGAAAGGGGCTGAACCCGATTTCGTGCTGGACTATCTCGAACAGGGCAAGGTGCTCCTGGCCGACGAACTGGGACGGATTTATGGTATCTCTCAGTTCAATCTGTCGGAGAACGTCAACCCGCTCGTGCAGCGCGACCGTTCCTACTCCGTGGGCAAGGGATTCAACCTCAACGGTTCCACTGCCTTGAACCTGCGTCCCATTCCGGGCCTGGTCTTTACCTCACGCCTTGGCTACCGGTTCTCCTCGGGTGACAGCTACGGCTACAACCACGACTATTTCGTGAACGAGGGCTATGCCAAGCAGTATTACATGTCCATCAGCGCCAGTGCGAACAACTCGATGTACTACCAGTGGGAGAATTTCGTCAACTGGAACCATCAGTTCGGCAACCACAACGTGTCGGTCATGGCCGGTACCTCTTACAGCCAGACCCGCAGCTACGGCGCCAACGCCGGCATCAGCGGTTCCGACACCGGCGGCGTCATCGATTTCGGTATCAAGCGCGACGATCCGCTCTTCTACTACATCAGCCAGGCCACTCCGACCGCGACCAAGAATGTCGGCGGCGGCGTGGAGAACTTCAGCCGGAAGAACTCCTATTTCGGCCGTGTGGGCTGGAACTACATGAACAAATACAATGTCCAGGCGACTTTCCGTGCGGATGCAGCCGACCTTTCTGTTCTTCCCAAGCCGATGCGCTGGGGTTATTTCCCCTCCGTCTCTGCCGGTTGGACACTCTCTGAAGAGGAGTTCTTCTTCCCGGTCAAAAGCGCCGTCTCCTTTGCCAAGCTCCGTCTGAGCTGGGGCCAGAATGGTTCCATCGCCGGTCTGGGCAACTATTCCTACGCCAACGACATCACTTCCACGGGTCAGTACCCGACGGGCCTGCTGAATGCCGACGGCTCCTACCAGTATATTATCGGCTACGCCCCGTCGATGTCGGGCAACCAGGAGCTCAAGTGGGAGACCTCCGAGCAGTTCAACGTGGGTCTCGACCTGCGCTTCCTGCGTGACCGTCTGACGGTGAGTTTCGACTGGTTTGACAAACGGACCAAGGACCTGATCGTGACGGGCATCACCACCTCCACCATCGTGGGTGTGAGCGCTTCTCCGATGAACGCCGGCAACGTGGACAACAAGGGTATCGAACTCGAGGTCCGCTGGCGCGACCAGATCGGGGAATTCACCTATGGCATCGCCGGCAACTTCTCTTCGCTGAAGAACCGGGTTACCTACCTGCACCCGACCCTGAAAGACGGCCTGGGCGGCGTGGGCGTCCGTAACTACGGCACCGTCACACGCTTTGAGATCGGTTATCCGGCCTGGCACCTGTACGGGTATGAATTCGCCGGCATCGAGCCTTCCACGGGCGAGGCCCTCTTCAACCACTACAATGAAGACGGTACGCTGGGGCAGCCGACCACCGACCCGCTCGACAGCGACAAGCGTCACCTGGGTTCGGGCATCCCGGTCTATAACTACGGTCTGACACTCAACGCGGGCTGGAAGGGCATCGACTTCCTGGTGTTCATGTCCGGCGCCGGCGGGAACCAGATTCTCAACGCGCTGAACAACATCGACTATACGTCGAACCGTCTTTCCTACCTGACGGAAGACCGCTGGACTCCGAACCATACCAACGGCACCATGCCGGCGGCGGGCGCGGCCAACTATGCCAAGTTCCTGACTTCGAGCGGCGTCGTGATGGATGCCAGTTATTTGAAGATCAAGCAGATCCAGCTGGGTTACAACTTCCCGAAGAATTTCCTGCACAAGGTGCTCATCGACAATCTTCGAATCTATGCATCCATGGATGATTGGTTCACTTTCACCAAATATCCGGGCTTCGACCCTGAGATCGTGGGCGTTGGCTCCTCGATGGGTGTGGACAAGGGTAACTATCCGACCTCCAAGAAGGTGGTCTTCGGTGTCAATGTCACTTTCTAAACCGACTGCCTTATGAAAACCAAGTATATCATTCTTTCCTTTCTGACGGCCGTCATGGCCTTGTCTTCCTGTGACAGCCTGCTCGATATTCCCCGCAAGGGCGCCATCGACTACAATACCTACTACAAGACCGACGACGAGATCGAATCAGCCGTCATCACCATGTACAGCGACGTGCGTGGTTGGTACTACAACGTGATGCTGGTAAAGAATATCCTTTCGGATGACTATTATGCCGGCGGGGCCGCCCACGGCGACAATGTCGACATGGACGCCCTGGGTGAATTCGCGTTCAACTCCGAGACCGGGCAGATTGAAGGCTCTTTCAGCGGCTACTACGGTCTGATCTACCATGCCAATGTGATTATCGGCCACATCGATCCCGAACAGAGTAAAGCGGCTGCGCGTGCTGTCGCCGAGGCGCACTTGTTCCGCGGCTGGGCCTATTTCGAACTGACGACCCTCTGGGGCAATCCGCCCATCGTGGACCATGAGCTGGAACCTTCCGAATATGCACAGCCCAACGGCGCTACCGAGGACCTTTGGAAACTCATCGAAGAAGACCTGACCTATGCTGTCAATTCCGGCATGCTGGCGCAGAAGAGCTCGGTGAACGACGTTACCTGCTGGCGCGCAACCAGGCAGTTCGGCCAGGCCCTGCTGGGCAAAGCCTATCTGTGGATGGCCTGGGCACTCAGCGATGAGTCCTACTATCGGAAAGCGGCCGATCAGTTCGCCGCCGTGGTCAACTCCGGCCTCTATGACCTGTTCACGGCGGGTCCTTACGGCGACATGCGTCACCTGGCCTACAAGATGAACAGTGAAAACCTTTTCGAAAGTATCCGCGTCAATGACCTGGACAACCAGATGGACAACTTCGACTTCTACGGTGCAATGGTCAGCTGGCGCAGTTCCGGCAGCGAGATGACCATTCCTGCCGATGTCTGCGGTACTGGCGGCTGGGGCTTCATGGTTCCCACCGTTGACCTGATGAACGCGTTCAAAACCTATGAAGGCGCGAACAGCTACCGTCGTACGGAGACCTTGAAGACGTACGACGAACTCCGTGCCATGGGCGTTGTATGGAACATGACCACGCTCTCCACCGGTATCTTCAACTGGAAAGGCCGCTTTATGAGTGACGAGCTTTCCTTCTACGGCATGGTCAATACCAAGAATCCGCTCTGGATGCGTTTGGCAGAGGTGCTGCTCTGCGGTGCAGAAGCCAGCTTCCGGGCAGGTGACGCCGGAACGGCACTCCAATATGTGAACCGGGTTCGCTCCCGTGCCCAGCTCCCCGCACTCCAGTCCGTCACGCTCGAAGATATCAAGACTGAGAAGCGACTGGAACTCTGCGGCGAAGGTCAGCGTTTCCAGGATCTGCTCCGTTGGGGCGAGGCGGCCGACCGCCTGAAGGAAATGGGAAAGGACTATCCGAAGATGGAACCCAACGGCACCGTGACCTATGTGCCCAGCGGCCGTTCCGTCTATGGTTTCAAGACAGGCAAGCATGAGCACCTGCCTTATCCTTATACGGAGGTCATGCTCAACGAGAACATTCAGCAGAATCCCGGTTATTGATACATTAAAGGATGAATACCATGAAAAGAACATACATCATCAGTCTGATGGCGGCCATCCTGGCCCTTGTCTCCTGCACCGACACTTCGCTGGATCCCCTGACCGGGGTGTTCCCGGATGCGCAGGAACCTGTGCTGAGCAACTTGACGGAATCTTCCATGGAGAAGACCGAACGGAACCGCATCTTTACCCTGAAGTTCAGCGGCAGCGGCGCAACAGTTGAGACCCAACTGGTGGGTGCCCGTAACCAGTATTACCTGGAGCCCAATGTGTACGGTCCCGGTGAATCGAACGGCAGCTTTCTGGTTGGCCCGACCCGGATCAACGGCAACACCGTTCAGTCGGGTACCATCACCGTCCAGAAGAAGGCCGGCGACGTCTATAAATTCATTTTCGTTCTCTTCGATTCGGCCGGCAACGCCTATCGGACCAAGTGGGAGGGGGAGATCGTCTATGAACCCGATCCGGAGCCGGTGGTGCTCACGAAGGTGTTGGTGGCACAGTCCAACACCAACGGGACAGTGACCTTCAAACTCGGTACGGCAGACATGGACGTCGATATGATGGGATCGCCCGTCGGTGACGGATTCGCCCTGACGGCCGACCTCTACAGCGCCGACGGCTATCTGCAGGAAGGCGTCTATACGCCTGCTGCCAACAGCGACAATGTAGGCCCCGGCCAATATGCGCCCGGTTACGAATATGACCTGAGCGAGTGGGGAATGGGCATCATGCACTGGGGTACCTGCTGGTGGGCCGGTGCTGCGGTCACGCATATCAACAAGGAACCCATCACCGTCGAGAAGAAGGGAAGCAAGTTCGTCATCACCTGGGGCAGTGAAGAAACGTATCCGCACTGGGCGACCTTCACGGGCGAGATCGAAGCGCTGACTCCTTCCGCCGTGCCGAATCCCGACTATTCCTATACGGATGAGGTGAGCGACGCGGTCGATGAGACCTTTGCTCCAGTCGCGGGCGTCAAGACACACAACCTGACCCTCCGCAATGCGGCCGGTGAGGAAGTCGCCTGGTTCCAGCTGGTCCTGGCGGAAGGTGTCACCGACTACTCCGGCGACTACTTCTGCAAGGAATACGCACACGAAGACCATACTTTCGGCAACGGCTATGACCTGAGCATGTGGGGTATGGGCATGGGAGGCACGCGCTACATCGCCGCCAACGGTTCCACCGTCCTTATCCAGCCCGGCGAGAGCCTCAGCATTGCCAAACTGGGCGACGACATCTGGGAAGTCAGCGGCAACGGCTTTGATTTCATCTTCGGCAATGGCAGTGGCGAAGTGGTGGTCGGTTACACCATCACCGATGAACTGAGCGACCCGGTCGATGAGGCCTTTAATCCCGTCGCGGGCGTGAAGACGCACAATCTGACCCTCACGAACGCGGACGGCGTGGAATGCGCCTGGTTCCAACTGGTCCTCACGGAAGGTTCGACCGATTTCTCCGGCGAGTATGTCTGCAAGGAATACGCGCACGAAGACCATACTTTCGGCAACGGCTATGACTTGAGCATGTGGGGCATGGGCATGGGCGGCACCCGTTATGTCGCCGACGGTTCCACCGTCATGGTCAACCCGGGTGAGACCTTGACCATCACCCAAGTGGGTGCCGATACCTGGAAGTTCACCGGCTCGACCGGTTATGAATTCGTGGGCAGATTTGAATAAATGAAACGTCTGTTCACCCTCCTGGCCGTCATGGCGCTGGGCGCATTCGCGCTCAGTGCCTGCGGCGGCACGGATCCTGACGAAGGAAAGGAAGGGATCGACCTGCTGGATTACATCAATCCCGACGGTCAGGCGCTGCGCGGGCTAACCATCGACAGCAAGTCGATGAAGCAGGCCATGAAGTATAATGTCTGGCTGCCACCCAAGTTCGACGCCAATACGGCTTATCCGATCCTTTACCTGCTTCACGGCGCCGGCGACGACCAGAATGCCTGGCTTGACAAGGGCAATGCCATGACGATTGCGGCCAAGTATGTCAAAGGCGGCGGCAAGCCGATGATTATCGTCATGCCCGACGCCCAGATGACCTTCTATGTCTGGAACGGTTTTGAGACCTACTTTCAGGAAGAACTGATGCCTGCCGTAGAAGCCAAGTACAAGTTCAATGGGAAAAGGGCTGTGGCGGGTCTTTCGATGGGCGGCTATGGCACGTTGTATCACGCTTTGAAATTTCCCGCCCGGTTCACCTACGCTTATGCGATGAGTCCGGCGGCGGACCTGGGTTTCACGGCCCTCATCGATGCGCAGTCCGACAAGAAGGTTTTTCCGGCTTTCACCATCGAGGTAGGTACGGAAGACACTACGGTCAACAATGCCGATTCGGAGAAGCTGGCCAACTATATGAAAGAAAAAGGCCTGGCCTGTGAGTGGATCGCCCGTCCGGGCGTCCACTACTGGAATTTCTGGCAGGAATGTCTGCCGAAGGCCCTGAAAAAGGCCGGCGAGTCTTTTTGATGGATTTGATTAAATTTGCAAAATGAAAAGAATTTATACTATCGCTGCTGCGCTGCTGCTGACCATTTCGGCTTTCGCCCAGCAGGCGCTTTGGGGAGGTCCGAACGTGGAATCTCCCGTCATCAACCCCGACGGAACCGTTACGTTCCGCTATCGTGCCCCCAAGGCCGTCAAGGTCCAGATTACCGGTGATTTCCTTCCGACCCAGAAACTGGAGTTCGAAATGAACGGCAACAAAATGTCGTACGATGCCCCCGGCGTGGCTGACCTGGTGGAAGGCCAGGGCGGCGTGTGGGAATACACCACACCGTTCGTCGTAGCTCCCGAAATGTACACCTACACAATGATTGTCGACGGAAATTCCGTGATCGACAACAACAACGTGTTTGTCAACCGCGACATCGCCTCGCTGACCAGCGTCCTGCTCGTTCCCAAGGCAGGGGAACGCAGCGACCTCTACGCCATTCACCGTGTGCCCCACGGCACCGTGTCGAAGGTGTGGTATCCGTCGGCCACGGCTGGTTTCGACCGTCGTCTGACCGTTTACACGCCGGCTGGCTACGAGAGCAATCCGAAGGTCAAGTATCCCGTGCTCTACGTGCTCCACGGGATCGGCGGTGACGAAGATGCCTGGGTTACGCAGGGCCGTGCCACGCAGATTCTCGACAACCTGATCGCGCGCGGCGAAGCCAAACCGATGATCGTGGTCTTCACCAACGGCAACATTTCGCAGGAGGCAGCTCCGCTGGAGAACTCCACCGATTACACGCGTCCCACCATGCAGTTGCCCCAGACGATGGAAGGCACCTTCGAAACATCGTTCCCCGAGATTGTGAAGTTTATCGACAGCCGTTACCGCACCATCGCCAAGAAAGAGTCCCGCGCTATCTGTGGCCTGTCGATGGGTGGCTTCCATACGCTCTACATCTCGGTCAACAATCCGGATCTGTTCGGCTATTCGGGCATGTTCTCTGCCGCCATCGGCGTGAACGATCCCGGCATCACCCCGATCTACCAGGATTTTGACAAGAAGCTGGCGACCTATTTCTCCAAGAAACCGAAGCTCCTGTGGATCGGCATCGGCCAGACCGACTTCCTGATCCAGGCCAACAACGACTTCCGGAAGAAACTGGATGAGAACAAGTTCCCGTATACCTATATGGAAACCGACGGCGGCCATATTTGGCGCAACTGGCGCATTTACCTGAGCGAATTCGTTCCGCTCATCTTCAAGTAACCCTCTGCATCAGACATGAACCCAGGGATGGGGGAACGGCCGCTGCCGTTCCCCCTTTCTTTATTCTCTTTTTTTTGTTATATTTGCTCATTGGTACCCACTTGTCACTCAAATGAAAACATACAAGCCTGCTCCGGTGGATCTTTCCGATATCCGTCTGCCCGACACATTGGTCGAGTTGACCGAAGTCATTGCGAAGAATACGCATGAGGTCTGGTCACAACATCGGATGGATGAGGGATGGACCTACGGCCCTGTCCGGGATGAAAAAGCGATGAAGCATCCGTGTCTTGTCCCCTATGCCGAGCTCTCCGAAAACGAGAAGGACTATGACCGGGCAACGGCCATGAACGCCATCAAATTGCTTGTGAAGTTGGGCTATAAGATTGAAAAAGGCTAGTTATGGGAAAGATATTCATCAGCTATTCGACCAAGAACCAAAAGGTTGCCAATGCCCTCTGCGAGTATTTGGAGCGTCAGGGTGTATCGTGCTGGATAGCGCCCAGGGATATTCCTTCTGCTTCCAATTATGCTGGGGAGATAACGCGAGCCATCAAGTCGTGTGAACGATTCCTGTTGGTCTATTCCAAGGACGCCGGCAAGTCGGTCCACGTCAAGAACGAAGTCAACCTGGCCATCAACAATACCAAGGCGATTCTTCCTTACTGCCTGGATGACAGTCCCTATGATGATGATTTGGAGTATTATCTCTCCACCCGGCAGAAGATTGCTTCCTGTGGGGTGCAGGATCAGGATTTTCAAAACATAGCGACACTCCTGCTGGGCCATCCTGTGGCTTCTCCCCGTGAAAAAACGGAAACGGCCGCTCCGGTGGCCAAAGGGAAACAACCGAACAAGAAGATCCTCTATTATATCCTGGGCGCGCTCGTACTGGTTGCGCTGCTTGTGTGGCTGTTCATCCTGCGGCCGAAGCCCGGACCGAGGCCTGAACCGGGTAAGCCAGTCGATAGTCTGCTCGTCGATACGACGGCCCGTGTGCCGGAAGTTAAAAAAGACACGGTTTCGACTCCGCCTGCTACTGGGGACACCCGGAAAGACAACACGACTATTGACAATACTAAGAAGGACAATACGAAGAAAGAGGTGGTCAAAAACGAGTTGGCCGATACGTTTACGGGAACCATCCGGAACGGCTATCCGGATGGTTACGGCACCTACACTTTCAAACAACCGCGTCGGATCGATATGCATGATCCGGAGAAGCGCATGGCCCAGAAGGGCGATTATATCAAGGGAGACTGGACCAACGGCCATTTGAATTATGGGGAATGGTATGGGGCTGACGGAGTGAAAAAGGGAAATATTGAACTGGGAGACAACGCTGCCGACGCAGACCATGTTTTTGCAAAATGTGTAAAGCCCTGACATACTTGTTGCTGCTTTTGCTGCCTTTTCCCAGCTTGGGCCGTCCCGTCGGGTTTTCCTCCGGCAGGCTGGCGGACTTGGCAGCTGCTGCCGCACTTGCGATTCCTGAGAACCCGACAGGGAAACGGGCGGTCATGTCTGTTGTTTGTCAGGGGAGGCGAGTACCCGTCGTGGTGGAATACGAAGCGGGAACGGTGGTCCATATCGGACTGGACCTTTTCGGAGAAGCGGTAAAAAAGGAGAACGTATTGGTATATAACTTCGTGGAAAGATACTTGCTGGAGTCGCTGCTGGACAGCCATTCGCTGCGCTGGGACAACATGCCGGCATATGGTCGTATTGTCACGCAGGGTGATCTTTTCAGCATCCTGCAACAAGGGCTGGAGCGCAGTTCTGTGCAGGTTTCGACGGATGGGGAAGGGATGGGCCGTGTTGAGATCACGGCGGACACCGGGCTTCCGGCTTTCTCTGTCCGCTTCCCGACTGAAATCCAGCTTCTGACCGGAGAAAAGAAAGATGAGTTGGAAAAAGGCTTTATCCGGAAAGTAACAGGGGAGCGAAAGCTCAAAAAGAAGGAGATTCCCCGCAACCTGAAAAGAATTGACCGGGACTTGTACGTAGCGGAGAACGGGTTCTTTGAAATTACCGAGGCGCAGAACAGCGCATTCTTCCGCAAGAAAGGTCTTTCCTTCCAGCCCGTCTGTGAAACCTCCCAGCCGGTCGAGTCCGTCATGACCTTGCTCACCGGGTACAACCGCAAGAAAGATTATGCTGTCCGGATGACGTTCCATCAGTACGGCTATCAGTCCGTAGAAAAGACAGTCCCGCTGGATTATCTGATTGATAGTTGTCTGGAGGACGGTTGTGTCCCCTATGTCGGCATTGAGTCCAGGAATGAAGAGACGGTCGTTGCCACCCTGTTCATGGTCAACCGTCCGTTCGGCTATTCCCATACCTTTCAGTTTACCGTCAATCCGGAAATCTTCGACAAACCGGCCGGCATCTTGTATGCCAAGGCTTATCTATATACACCCCTTTATCCCAAAAAGTCATGAAACGCGTCTTTTGTTGGATTCTATCACTCGTTTTCGTCCTGCCTGCCTGGGCGCAGGGCGCCGATGACGCTCTTGCGAAAATGAACGCCATCAAGCGTGACACGTCCTACTTCTACGGCATCGGCAATATGGCTACGGAGAAGCAGGCCCGTGAAGAGGCTCTGCTGGTTCTGTCCGACCAGCTGACTCCTTTTTTGAAAGAAAACAAGTTTTCCATGATCCGGAGCATGGAGGACATGAAAGAAGGGACCATCGAGTTCCTGACCTACTCCAAACGTCCCGGACAGTACCGCGTCATGGCCTATGTGAACAAGGCGGCGTTGGTCGAAAAAGACAAGGAGGAAATCGTCGTTTTCCAGGATACCGGCAAGGATGCGGTTGCTGAATTGCTGGGCGGCCTGCTGGCTGCCGGAACGCAAGACGAAGTCGTGCGGATCCTGGCAGCAGCGGACATCCCCTATGTCCATTCCGGCCAGCTCGATCCGGATACACGCCAGATGTACGTGGATGAGGGATATCTGGTATATGTGGACCGCCATACCGGAAAGGTACTTGAAATCATGACGCCCCGCGATGCGTCCGGAAAAAGGTGTGATGCACGCAGCGGCGCCTCCACCAGTTCCATGAAATATAAAAGAAATCCCATTTACTGGGTCTATGTCGAAGGTCACCAACCCAAATAATTACCGGCGATGAAAAGAATAATCCTGTCCCTAGTTTTGATGCTTTCCCTTCAGCCTGTTTTTGCGCAGGAAGTTACTTTTTCTGTCAATTCAGGCGTGAACGATCCGGCCCTCCAAGCTGCGATTGAACATACTGTTACAGGCTTTTTGAATGCCATCAACCGCGCGTATGATAAAAAAGGGACTCCCGATATTTCGCAAGTCCCCATTACAGAAGGTGCCACGATGGGTTTCCGCATGCTGTGGAACAACAAGCCGTTTCGTTGTGACGAATCAGACATCGTCGAACCGGTGATCCGGACGTATGACGGTGGCTACCAGGTGCGGAATATCCCGCTGGAGTCACTGGATGAAAAAGGAAACCCTGTTTATAAGGAGATGGTCATCGATCTCGACGATACGGGTCGGATCACGCGTGTCAACAAAGCCATCGAGGCGAACCTTTATCGGAAGATCATGCAGTCCGGATCCCAGGTGACGGATCTCCGGCAGCGGCAGATCATCCTGAATTATGTTGAGGATTTCCGTACTTCTTACGAGAAAAAAGACATCGACTTCCTGGAAATGGTATTCAGTGACGATGCACTCATCATCACGGGAAAGGTCGTCCAGCGGAAAAAAGGCGAACGGGGTATCCAGATGAAACCGGAAATCACCTATACCAAGTATTCCAAGCAGGAATATCTCAACCGGCTGCGGACCCATGTCTTCCCCAATACGAAAACGATCGACGTGACTTTCGGCACGGTCGAGGTGGTCAAGCATCCGTCGATCGAAGGGTATTTCGGTGTGTTGGTGCGGCAGGGATACAAATCCGTCTTCAAGAGCGGTGCCATCTACGAAGACGACGGCTATTTGTTCATGCTCTGGGATTTCCGGGACGAGAACCGGCCCCAGATCCATGTCCGTACCTGGCAGCCCTATTGGATGAACGATGCCAAGACAGAATCCATCTCAGAAGATCAGATCATTAATATCAACAGCTTCAGAATTACGCGATGAAAAGAATAGTATCACTATTGCTGTTCCTGGCCGTTTTCCCTTCTTTGCTGGCCGCCCAGGACAAAAAGATCTACGTCAAGAGTTTTGATCCGGACATTCTTGAATTGCGTGCGAAGACCGATCCGGTGTACGATAAGAACCAGAAGCCTTCGTCCATGGTCAGCATCTTCCTGCCTACCAAGGATTCGCTGGTATTCAAAGGCAATATCCTGCAGACGATGGTGGGCGGCCCCGGAGAATGGATTCTTTATATCCCGGCTGCGACGGAATGGATCGAGGTCGCTGCCACGGGCTGTGAACCGTTGCATTTCGATTTCCCGGAAGATAAACCCTTGCTTTCAGCCTATGGCTATACCCTGAATCTGGGAATCCTGCTGACCAATCCGCTGCGTACGTTGATCATGCCGACGTTCAGCTACAACCAGTCGCAGTATTCGTACGGCCTGATGCTGGGTATTTGCAAGCGGAACGGCTTCTATGTCCGGGCAAAGAGTGACTTCCATTTCGGCCTGGATCCTACACTGTCTTGTGACGGAGAAGGAAAGGTCGGTGGCGTCCAGTCCTGGTTTCCGGGAGAATCCCAGAAGAGCCGTTGGGCAGTAACCGGAGGTTATCTGCGTAAGTTGAGTGATGCATTTTATGCCTATGTGGGCGGTGGCTATGGAAGCCGCATCCTGGCTTGGAAGATGTATGCGGATGGAGATTATGAATGGGCCCGGGTTACCGACAATTCCTTTACGGGATACGAAGCCGAATTGGGCCTGGTCTACCGACCTGGCATCATTGCCTTTTCGGCCGGTGTCCAGACCAATCAGTTCAAGTATTATGAGGCCAACGTGGGGATTGGCGTAATGTTCTGAGAACCATGCGAAGATTTTGCTTATATTGGTTTTTGGCGGCCGTTCTTATTCCCGTTTCGTGCATGCAGGATCCGTATTCTCCGGAGAACGACCTGAACGGGCCCGACGTGGGGTATGAGGCGGAATCCCTGACCCGGGCCGCCGTGGTGCTGACAGGCTCTTTCGAGAACAGTTCCGAGATTACGGAATATGGCTTCGAAATGGCTGAGAATTCATTCGGAGAGGGAGCCGGAGATGTTTTTCCCAACCCGCCGAAAGATGCGCAGGGACGTTTTACATACTGGGCCGCTCTTTCGCCTGGCCAGGTGTACAGTGTCAGGACGTATTTTACGAACGGAGTCGACCGGAAATATTCCAAGACCTTGACAATCAAGGCTCCGACCACTTCGGCGGCCACGCTCTCGGAGGTTTCTTTCTCCAACGGATCGCTCAGGGCCCGTCTTTTGGACGATGGCGGTTCTCCGGTTCGTGCTGTCGGTTTCTGCTGGAGCGAGTCTCCGGATCCCGGAAGCATCAAACGCAACAAGGTGCAAGCTGTTTTGGGGGAAGACGGCGCGTTTTCCCTGAACTTGTCGTTTCTGGAGCGGGGGCGTGTTTACTATATCCTTGCCTATGCGGAAAATGCATCCCAGATTGCGGCTGAAACGTTCGGCTACAGTATCCATCCTTTCGAGATTGCGGTTACCGATGATCTGCCCGTCGAGATCGCGGATCCGGCCTTTGCCCGTGTGCTGCTGGAGCAGTTTGATGCCAATAAAGACGGGATGATTTCCTATAAAGAACTGAAGAGCATCCAGGTCCTGTCTTTCAATACCGACGGAATCACCAATATCGGAGAGATCCGGCTGATGCCGGCCTTGACTTCGCTGTCCTGCAAGGGATCGGCTTCCGGAGCGGGACGGCTTACCCAAGTGGATCTGAGCGGCAATCCTTTGTTGCGGCAACTCTCGGTTTATGGGAATTTGCTGGAGGTGCTGGATGTTGCTGCATGCCCGGATTTGGAAACGCTCGATGCGACAGCCTGTCCGTCGTTGAAGACGATCTACCTTTCTACGGAACAATGGCTCCGGGCGCCGCAGGATTTCAAAAAAGACGCAAGTACTGCGTTCCAACTCCATCCGAAAGCCATCGTGCCGATTCCCGATGCTCATTTCCGAAAGTATCTGGTGGATCACTTCGATCAGGATGGGGATGACCAGATTTCCGGTTCCGAGGCTGTGACCATCACCCGGATTGATGTCAGTTCCGATGAAATAGAAACCCTGTCTGGAATCGAGTTCTTCGATCATCTGACGCGGCTGAATTGTTCGGGTTCTCACGAAGGATTGCTGGCTTTGGGCAGGCTTCGTGAATTGGATGTGTCCTGGAATCCCTTGACCTACCTGGATTGCAGGTATAATCCCTGTTTGTCCGAAATCTGGTTGAAGACGGGCCAACGGATCGGGACTTTTTACTATGACAGCAGTATTACTTCGGTTAAATATAAGTAGGAGGTTGTATATGAAACGGTTAGCCTATACTTTGCTGTTTGCTGCGGCCCTCTTTGCTCCGGCCTGCATGCGGGATAATCCGGCTCCGATGAACGATCCGGACATTCCCCTGGTATCCGTGGATTCCGAGACGTTGACCCGTATTTCGGCCACCTTGACCGGCTCCTTCGGAAAAGCCGAAGGCATCGTCTCCTACGGATTTGAGATGACCGGTACGAATTTCGATGATCAGCCTGACCACATCATCGAAGTCACCGGATTGGATGAGGACGGGAATTTCAGTTATACGGCGGACGTGAAGCCGGGGGCATTCTATGCCGTCCGGTCTTTCATTTCCGACGGCCACAATAAAAAATACTCCAAGGAATTGACGCTGAAGGTTCCGCAGACATCGGTCGCGACCCCTTCCGATGTTACGATTGTCGGCAATAAGCTGTATGCCCAGATTGTGGATGATGGTGGAAGGACCGTCCGGGATGTCGGTTTCTGCTGGAGTGAATCTCCCGACAGCCAGACGATCCGCTTACGCCGGATGAAAGGGGCGTGGATGGACAGCGATACTTTCACTGCGGACCTGCCGGAAATGGAGGAGGGCCATACGTATTATTTCCTGGCCTATGCGGAAAACGCCTCCGATGCCCAGGAGATTTTCGGATACAGCCGGTTTCCGTGCTCCTACCTGATGACGGATGAGTTATTCGTCACCATAGAAGATGAGGCTTTCTTCCGTTATCTGGTCGGCCGTTTTGACAAGAATCAGGATGGCAAACTGACCAACAAGGAACTGAAGGTAGCCACCGATATCGCGGTCAGTACCGATCAGATCGCTTCGGTACAAGGCATCGAGTGGATGCCGTTGCTCGCTTCGCTGGACTGTCGGGGCTCGGCTTCGGGGAAAGGCCGGCTAACCACCGTTGACGTCAGCCGGAATCCGCTCCTTACTTCTTTGCTCTGCGACAATAACCGGATCGGGGCACTGAACCTGTCCGGCCAGCCGGAACTGGTTACCTTGTCTTGTACGAACAATCAGTTGTCGGAACTGGATCTCAGTGCGGCCGAGGCCTTGTCCAAGTTGGATTGCAGCGGCAACCAGATTGCCAAGCTCAATATCTCCCGGTGTTTCAGACTCACGGAACTGAATTGCAGCAACAATAAGATCGCCGAACTGGACGTATCCCGGATTCCGTACCTGCGCCAGCTTCTTTTCCGGTCGAACCCGTTGGAAACCATCGATATCTCTTACTGTACGGAACTGGAAACACTCGATGGAACCAGTTGCCCACAGCTGCTATGGGTGTATGTCTCGCTCGACCAGTATGTGAGAGTCAATGCGTCCAGTGGCTATCGGATCGATGACACGGCCACCTTTTATCCAATCTTTGTCCCTATCCAGGATGATACGCTTTATGAGAACCTGATGTCTGTTTATGACCAGGATGGTGACCGGCGGATTTCTGCCCGGGAAGCAGCCTATGTGACCCGGATCGAGGTTTGCACCGACAATATCAAAACCATGGCCGGAATCGAGTTCTTCTATAATTTGGAAGAACTGATCTGCCGGAGTTGCCAGGGACAAGTACCGGGTCAGTTAACGGAACTGGATGTGTCCAAGAACCGGAAGCTGTCGTATCTGGATTGCCACGGCAACCAGTTGACTCAGTTGGACCTTTCCAAGAACCAAACACTGAGGCATCTGCAATGCTCCGACAATCAACTTGGTACGCTAGATGTTTCCAGTCTGGTCTTATTGGGCTACCTGAACTGCGAGAACAACCGCCTTTCCCGGCTCGACCTTTCGCGGAATATTCTGCTGACGGAACTGTATCTCGGACAGAATGCCATCACCACGGTCGATGTGTCGCGTTGTACCGCGCTGGAAGTCCTGGATTGCTCCTCCAATGGCGTGCGTACGCTGGATGTTTCCCGCCTGAACGGGCTTACCGAGTTGAAGTGTTCCCATAATCAATTGAGCGTCCTGGATATTACGCGCAACAGCAGATTGACGACCTTGTGGTGCGAGGACAATCAGATGACGTATCTGAATGTGACCAACAACACACGTTTGTCGGATATCCGGTGCGACAACATCACGATTCCGGACGCGGTTTTCAAGGCGTATCTGGTCTCTGAATATGATAAGAACGGCGATGCGGAGATTTCATTGGCAGAGGCCTGGAAGATTACCCGTATCGAGGTTGAAACGCAGCAGATCTCCTCGATGGAGGGGATTCAGAGCTTCCTGAATCTGGAGACACTGGTCTGCGGAGCCGGCGTTAATGAAGATGGCCGGCAATCGACCGGAGGATTGACTTCGCTGGACCTTTCCCAGAATTCCAAACTCCTGAAACTGGATTGCCGGTATAATAGGATTGAATCCTTGGATTTGTCAAATAATCTGAAACTCCAGGAACTGACCTGTATCAGTAATCAGATTTCTTCCCTGGATCTTAGCCGCTTGGCTGACCTGATTTATCTGGATTGTGCCTATAATTCACTCAATACGCTGGATATCAGCCATAATCCATATCTCTTCTTCCTGCATTGCCAGTATACAGGATTAACAGAACTCAATTTGTCGAACAATCCGGCGCTGACAGATGTATATTGCAGTAATAATGAGTTGAGCGAATTGGACCTTTCCCAAAACACGAACCTGGCCAGACTCGAATGTGCTTGGAATTCCTTCGAAGAACTGGACCTGTCGAAAAACGTCAAATTGGAACGGTTGGATATCAGGTATAATTATATCTCTTCACTGGACGTGTCCAACAATCCTTTGCTGAATTATCTGGACGGTCGGGGGAATGAGGAATTTTACGAAATGACCTTGAAAACAGGGCAGACCATCGCGACCTTGTTGTCGGATATGGAGATTGATTTCATTTATGTGTAATTGTGTTTGTAATGGGTTTGTTTGAAAAAGCGTACAAGAAGAATATTGCTTCCGACAAGCTGGGCCGTCAGATCTGGGGGGCGCTGCTTCAGTGGCGAGCCAAGCCGTTCTGGGCGTTCTTGCTGCTGTTGACGCCACTCTCCATCGGATTGTCCCTGATCTTGTCGCCGGGATCTTTCATCCCTTGTCTGTTCCTGTTGGGATTGAACCTCATCGTCTGCCTGATCATCAAGGTGTGCCGTACCTTGACGAGTACGTTCAGCCTGAACAGGAATGATAACGGGATTACAGTCTGCCAGATTGTCATTCTGGCCGCCCTGGGACTCTGGATCATCGGATTTGTGCTGATCTTCGATATCCGCAGCAATGGCCGGATGGCGGCGGCCGTAGGCATCATCGGCGCTGTTCTGGGCTGGATTTTCCAGGACAGAGTGAAAGGCGTGGCTGCTTTCATCCATCTCCGCAGGCATCACCTGCTCAACATCGGCGACTGGATCCGGGTACCGAAACTGGGTGTGGACGGTGAAGTAAAAAAGGTGACGCTGACCACTGTCACGCTTTACAACTGGGATACCACGACCTCCACCATTCCCATCAGTGCGCTGTCATCGGAGCACTTCATGAACCTGCAGCATATGTCGGAGGGAAAGACGTATGGAAGGCAGATGCAAAAGTCTTTCATCCTAGACACGGAGTGGATCCGGCCAGTGACGGAAGAAGATCTGTCGAGGTTCCAGTCAGAAGAATATGATATCCCACGTTATCTTCCGGAAGACGAACTTAGGAGCGGCGTGCTCAATGCCCATCTGTTCAGGCTCTATCTCTATCACTGGCTCATGAACTATCCCTGTGTTTCTCATCAGCCTCGTCTGATTGTCGGATGGATGGAACAGAAAGACAGCGGCATGACGTTACAGGTTTACGCCTTCCTCACCGAAACCAACTGGGCTGCTTTTGAGTGGCAGCAGTCGCAGATCATGGAACATATCATCACATCGATGGAATGGTTCGGCCTGCGAATTTACCAGCGTCCGTCGGCATATGATTTCAACAGGGAGGAGGCGCAATGAAAAACGAGATTGTCCGGGAACGACCCTTTGAATATCTGAGGCGCCGGGATACGAATGAGTCTTTCCCGGAAGAAACGGTCCGGAACTGGTACATGGCCCGTGCCTATGTACTGGATAAACTGAAAGAGGTTTCCTTTGTACCGGGGGAAAGTAACCACCTTCACGCCGTTGTCGAAGGAGACAGTCCGTTGCTTTTAGCGGTCGTGCGTCAGCTTGCCTTATCGGCTCACTATCTCAACTTTGTGGAATATGACGCGATTGGCCGTCTTGTTTGTGCGAATCGGACGGTCATCACGCTGGTTTCTCACAAAGAAGCAGACGTAATCCTGCGGGAACTGGAGCAGGAGGAGAATCTGGGCAATCTGCCCAAGTATGCGAAACGTACCGTGTTCGGTAAGGTTGAGAATAAGGATTCCTACCTTGACATCGAGCTGGAAATCGTCAGGCAGTTACCTGCGGACGCAGGTCTCCTGCGTATCACGGAAGAAGAAATCCGGGCTTTCGTCCAGGCGAAGGAACCCGATGCGGTCTTCTCAATCGATACGCGGAAGGCCGTCTATGCCAGTCGGGTTTATCATCTGGGGGCTGTCATCGACAATCTTCCTTATGAAGATATCCACTGCGCCGGCCGGTATAACCGGGCCTTGCTCACTTTCCAATATAAAGTTCTCCAGGAAAAGAATGGGCTTCAGTTGGTCACACCCCAATGGAATGATGCGATGACTGCCAAGAATGGCCTTTCCAATGTAATCTGTACCGATTGTTTTGAATCCCGGGAGCTTGCCGTCAAACAACAGTATCCGACAGGCAAGAAGTTAAGTGATCCAGCGCGCAACGCGATTTGGGAGAAGAACAATCAGGCGCTCTCGCTCAGTGAGCACAGTCGTTGGGTGGTGGAGAAACTGATTATGGGCTTCAGCCCGTTGACGAGTCAGGAGCGTACGAAATATGGCAGCCTGTTTGGAAAAAGGCGGGCAGCCTATAGCAAACAATTGAAAAACAATGCTGCGCATCCGGCGCACATCGATATCTGCTCCTATCGGGATCTCTGTCGCATCGATCCCGACAGCCTGAAATACGACAGTTTCCTGATGCTCGCCATCCCTTTGATCCTCGACAAGACGCGCAAACAGTAAAAAAAGGCCGGCCAAATTGGCCGGCCTTTGCCGAATACTGAAATACTATTTGAACAGCAACTGCGCAAACGTATTCAGATAAAGCCGCCAGTTGGACCAGACGTGGCCGCCGTCGGATACGTAGTAGACGTGTTCAAGGCCTTCGGCTTCCAGTTTGGCGTGCATTTCCTCGGCACCCTTGAAGAGGAAGTCGGTGTTGCCGCACGCGAGGAAGTAGAGCTTCACGCCAGCCTTCTTGAGGGCTGCGATCTGCTCGGGCGTGGCGCTGCCGGCTGCCGAAAGCGGGCAGATGTAGTCGAACAGTTCCGGATAGAGGATGGAGGCGGAGATGGTGTGGCCGCCACCCATCGAAAGACCGGCGATAGCACGGGAAGCCGGCTTCGGAACGGCGCGGAAATGCTTCTCGATGAACGGAACGATCTCGGTGCAAAGACTCTTCACATAAAGATCGCGGTTCTCCGGAGCGCGCCAATCGATGGGCTTCTCCGCGATGTTGAGGGTCCGGGCGGCTGCCTGGCCGGGGTTGCCGTTCGGCATGACCACGATCATCGGTTCCGCGAGGCCTTTTTCGATGAGGTTGTCGAGGATCTGGGCGGTGCGGCCCATGGAAATCCAGGCTTCTTCGTCACCGCCGGCACCGTGCAGCAGGTAGAGTACCGGATACTTCTTCTTGGGGTTGTTCTCGTAACCGTACGGCGTATAGACGGTCAGGCGACGGTCCATGCCCAGGATGTTGCTGTGATACCAGGGATGGCTGACGGTACCATGCAGATGGGCCTCACCGTAGTTCTCCGTGCGTTCGCCGGGGATCATCAGCATCGGCAGGTAGCGGGTTCCGTCGCGTTGTACCAGCACATTCTGCGGGTCATTGACAGCTACGCCGTCGACCAGGAAGTAGTAGGTGTAGATTTCCGGCGACGGGGTCGGAACTATCACCGACCACACGTTGTTCTCGCCACGTTTCATGTCGATGGTGCCCGTCCAGGGGTTTTCCATCCAGGAGCCGCTGAGTTTGACGATGGTGGCGTAGTCGGCCTTGAGCCGGAAGGTTACGCTGTCGGCCGCGATTTCGGGAGAGATGATGGGTTTCTGTCCGCCGAAGGCGAAGTTGGTCAGTTCCTGGGCATGCAGCGCGCTGACGGCGAGCAGGCAGGAAGCCAGAAGGATAAAGATTTTTTTCATATAGAGGGTAATTAAGATTATTATCGGAAGAGGGTGGGGGCGAGCGTGGCCAGGTCAGCCCGCCAGGTGGTCCAACTGTGGCCTGCCTGTTCGTTTTCCATATATTCGTAGCGGATGCCGGCTTCCTTCAGATAACCCAGCGCTTCCTGGCAGTTCTTGTAGGCAATGTCAGCAGGTCCTCCCTGCGTGAAAACGAGCGCCTTGAAGTTGCGATTCAGGGACGGGGCAATCTCTTTGAGCTGGATCTGTTCCACATATTCTTTCTGCCGGCCGGGGGAAAAGCTGGAGCTCAGGACCCAGACCTGGCTGAAGAGTTCGGGATGCCGGAAGGCCGTTTCGATGGTCTCCATGCCGCCCATGGACAGCCCCGCCATGGCGCGGTGCTCCTGGTCGGCCAGTACGCGGTAATTGGCTTCGATGAAGGGGATGATGCTATCGACCATATCTTGTGCGAAGAGCGGCACTTCGCCCATCATGTCGCTGGATTCGATGGTACCATTGGGCATGACGACGATCATCGGGACGATCTTGCCCTCGGCCAGCAGGTTGTCGAGAATCCAGCCGGCGGCACCTACACCCGGCCAGGAGGCGTCGTTGTCACCGCCGCCGTGGACCAGGTAGAGGACCGGCAGGGATTCAGTCGACTTCTCATAGCCGGCCGGCGTCCAGACATGCATCCGGCGCTGGCAGTTCAGCAAGGAAGACTGGTACCAACGCTGCGTCATGGCGCCGTGCGGCACGTTCTTGACGTAGCCTTCCCCCTTGGTCAGAATCGAGGCCTGTTCGCCGGAGAGCGGGGCTTTCGGATCCTGGACACGGATGCCGTCCACGAGGAAGGAATACCGGAAGCAGCCGTCGGCCAGGCCTTCGCAGATACCCTGCCATACGCCGTCGGCATTCTTTTCGAATTTGACGGGTTTGTCCCACGGTAGATCACCGGTCACGGCCACGGATTTGGCTTCGGGGGCATAGAGTTGGAAGAGAACGCTTCCGTCAGTCAGGACACGGACGGACTGCAAGGTGTCGTTGGGGGTGGGCTGCCGGCGCCATTGGGCCGATAGGGGCAGTGTGCAGCCCAGCAGGGCTGTCAGGAGCAGCAGTTTCTTCATCGGATATCGAACAATTTCTTGGAGGGTTTATCGTATTTGTAGGGCTCCCAGCCGGGGGCTCCAGTCTTGCAGAAGCCCGTCCATGCATCGAGCATTTCTTCAGAGAGTGCGTAGTCGGCTTCCGTAAACGGCCGCCAGCTGTTCTTCAAGGTTCCGAACATATACCAAAGTTCCGCGGAGTGGAAAGCGCCGGCGGCAGACGCGGGGTGTGCTTCATCTGTGGGCAATTCCCGCAGGAATTCGTATTCATAGACCGGAAAGCCCAGCGAGTCGCGGAGGGCGCAGAAACGGTCTACCGATTCGCCGGCGAGCCGGCCCATATCGTCCTTGTTGTAGCCGATCAGAATCGGGACCGGTGCCATCGATCCGTCGAGCAGGGCGTGGTCGAAGTCTTCGGTGAGGACTTTGCCGTCCAGGTGTGGTGAGAACATCACCCACCCATTGCCGGCAGCCAGATAAGCGCCCGTCGCTCCGAAAACGGTTTCCGTAGAGGCAGCGCGCATCGCGTCGAGCGTAGTCAGGCCGGCGCACTCCATGATTGCTTTTCCCTGGACGTCATAGCTTTCCTGGGAGACCGTCTCATCAGGCGACAGGTTCCGCAGGCCGACACCGCCGCCGCTCTGGATGATGGCTTTGGCCAGCAGTCTGCGGGACAGGGGCGAGATAAGCAGGTTCTTGACACTCATGGCGCCGGCACTCTGCCCGAAGACCGTGATGTTGTCCGGGTCGCCGCCGAAGAGCGCGATGTTGTCACGCAACCACCGCAGTGCGGCGATCTGGTCCATCGTACCATAGTTGCCCGACTGCCCCTGCTCGGCGGTCAGTTCCGGATGCGAGAGGAAACCGAAGGTTCCGAGCCGGTAGTTGATCGTCACGAGGATGACCCCGCGGCGTGCCCATGCATCGCCGTCCATGGTTACCTCATGGCCGTAGCCGTTCATATAGGCACCTCCGTGGATCCACATCGCTACGGGCAGTTTTGCCCCTGGTTTGCCAATGGTACGGGCAGGCGCCCAGATGTTCAGGAAAAGGCAGTCTTCGCTCTCGTCCGGCGTGCCGGCCCAGTAGAACTCGTCACCGTAGAAGGTGCCGGGCTGGTTGCCGGGCTGCGGCGCGATGGCACCGAAAGTATCGCACACTTTCACGCCATCCCAGGCCAGGGCTGGCTGCGGCGCTTGCCAGCGCAGTTCGCCAACGGGTGGGGCAGCGTAGGGGATTCCCTTATAAACAATCACTTCCGGAGAGTCTGCCAGGACCCCCTGGATCTTACCGCCGGGAATGGTCAGCACGGGATTGACGGAGGTGCAGGACGCGAGGACCAGTGCTGTACAAAGCAGGGAAAAGAGTCGTTTCATGGCTGTTTTATTTCTTGTACTGACGGACGCGCGCGTCATCGATTACGCCGCTCCAGTTCATGCCGTAGGCAAAGTCCCATTCGTGGCCGTCGGCATCGACGTGGCAGCGCATGTCGTGCGGTGTGTCTTCATATTGTTCTTCGACCGTCCGCATGTCGGCAGGAAGCTGCATGGGCAGCAGGCCCGACGGCTCTGCCGCGCCGGACAGGATGTCGAGGATGACTTGGTGCTGGACCCCGAAATGGGCCAGGACGGCATCGGCGTAAGGCTCGAACTCAGCCGGGACGAAAGGACGTGTAGCCGCAATGACCACGACGACGGGCTTGTCACCCATGGCACGGCGGGCCAGGATCACGTTGTCCAGGTCGTCTTCGTTGTCGGTGGTTACCCGTTTCCCCAAATAGCTTCGGTTGGTGAAGGACTCCCTGGGGTCGCCGCCGGCGAGGGAAGTCTCTCGGGCATATTCCGCCCGATAAGGGCGATACTGAAGGCTGATGGGCACATACCCATTGCCTCTCCGGCGGTCTTTGACATCGTAGCCGGTGCCGCTGTAGGGCTCCTGGATCAGGACCAGGGCGAAATCGGCGTCGGCGGGATCGTCCACCCACTTGAAATACTTTTCAACGGTCTCGCGGGCAATGGGCCAGTCCCAGTAGTCGGGATGGGCGCCCCACAGGCCGAACCTTCCAGCATACGCTGGATAGTGGCGTTTCGGCACATAGACCTTTTTCTTTCCGTCATTCCCGGCCTGATCGGGAATCTGCGGGAGAACATCGTCCTGATTCTTCAGCAGGACGACCGACTTGAGCTGGGCGTCATAACCTTCCTGCATGAATTCAGGATTACCGACGGTCTCCGTGGCGGCCGCAGGGCTGACATACGGGTTCTCGAAGAGGCCGGTACGGAAGATGTTCATCAGCAGCCTGACGGCGGACTGCTCAAAACGCGCGCGTGCGCTTTCTTCGCCGAACTGGCTGCACCACATCTGGTAGGCTTCCAGCACGGGGCCTTTGTCATTGTTGCCGCCGAACTGATCGACGCCTGCCTTGATCACTTCATAGTGCCGTTCGGCTATGGAGAGTGTCTCCGTACCCCAGCACTTGCCGTCAAAGGTCTCGATGCCGGCATTGTCATGGGTGATGCCCCAGTCGGTGCAGACCACGCCGTCGAAGCGGTATTTCCCGCGCAGCAGGTCGGTGATGATATAGTGACTGTAGCTGTTGCCTACATTCTTCCCGGAGGGGTCGATGCCATAGGAGATGGTATAATAGGGCATCACGGCTGTGGCTGAGCCGGTCTTTCCCTCGAGTCGGAATGCGCCTTCCGTGAACGCGCGCAACTGGGTTTCGAAACCGTTGCCGGGATACACGGCATATTTACCGTAGTTGAAATGCGCATCGCGGCCGCCTTCTTCCGGACCGCCGGAAGGCCAGTGCTTGACCATGGCGTTGACGCTCTCGAATCCCCAGCCATCCGGTGTTTCTTCCGTCGTCTGGAAGCCGTCCACATAGGCACGGGCCATATCCGTGTCAAGGTCAGGGTCTTCACCGAACGTGCCGACGAAGCGGTTCCAGCGCGGCTCGGTGGCCAGGTCGATCTGCGGGCTCAGGGCCGTGGCGATGCCCAGGGCCCGGTACTCTTTAGAGGCGATTTCTCCGAATCTGTGGACGACCGCAGGATCGAACGTGGCGGCAAGCCCGAGCGGCGTGGGCCAGAGTGAGATCTGTCCGCCCGCTCCGGCGTTGTATTCGGCTGTCACGGCGGTCTCGTTGCGGGGATCGGAGCTGTTGTTGGCCGGGATGCCATGACCCAGTCCTTCCACGAAGGACTGCACATTGTTGTTCCAACGGGCGGCCACTTCCGGGCTGGCAACCGTGGTCACCAGCACATGGCGCAGGTTGTCGTCTGCCAGGAACTTCTGCTGGGCTTCGGTGATTTCGGGCGCCGGGACTGCCTGGTGGGCGCTGTAGAGCATCAGGCCGGCGATCTCTTCGATGGAGAGTTGGGCAGCCAGGTCGCGGGCTCGCTCGGTGGCTGGCAGCCGCCAATCTTCGTACGGGTCGAGTGCCCCGTTTCGGTTCAGGTCCTTGAAGGCAAAACGGTTTTGGGTAAGAATAGGGGCGGAGGTATAGCCGAGGGTAGCACCACCCGGCTGGACGATCAGCTTGTAGCCTGCGGCATCCCGGGACTCCCATTTCGGGCCACAGGCTGTGGCGGCCAGCAGCGTGATGATAAAGAGGAAGGTAGTTCGTTTCATAGATACGAAGGTACGCTTATTTCTTCGAATAACAAAAGTGCTTGACAGCGAGGCAAACATTTGAACGGGAAAATAAAAAATGTATCTTTGTGGGAACAAATCCCCAAACACGATGAAAGAGATCCAGTCCATCGGCATTCTCACCTCCGGCGGAGACTCCCCGGGCATGAATGCCGCCATCCGCGCCGTCACGCGCTCGGCTATTTTCGCAGGTTGGAAAGTCTATGGTATCTACCGTGGCTATGAAGGCCTGATCAATGGCGAAATCAAGGAATTTACCAGTGAATCGGTGAGCAGCACCATCCAGCGGGGCGGCACGATTCTCAAAACAGCCCGTTGCGAGGCTTTCCGGACGCCGGAAGGGCGCACGAAGGCTTTTGAGATGTTGCATCGCCATCACATTGACGCCCTGATCGTCATTGGTGGCAACGGTTCTCTTTCCGGTGCGGAGGAGCTTGCACGCGAGCATGATATCACGGTTGTCGGGCTTCCCGGTACCATCGACAATGATCTCTACGGCACCGACTCGACAATTGGTTACGACACGGCGCTCAATACCATCGTGGACTGCGTGGACAAGATCCGCGACACCGCCACCTCGCACGACCGCATCTTCTTCGTGGAGGTGATGGGGCGCGATGCAGGTTTTCTGGCGCAGAACAGCGCCATCGCCGCAGGTGCCGAGGCAGCCATCATTCCCGAGGACCGTACCGACATCGACCAGCTTGCCCAGTTCATCGGGCGGGGTATCCGCAAGAGCAAGAACAGCTCCATCGTGATTGTGTCGGAGAGCAAGAAAGATGGGGGCGCTCTCCACTATGCCGAACGCGTCCGCAAGGAGTATCCGGAGTATGACGTGCGTGTTACCATCCTGGGCCACCTGCAGCGCGGTGGCCGTCCCTCGGCCTATGACCGTATCCTGGCCTCCCGCATGGGCGTGGCCGCCGTCGAAGCCCTGAAAGAAGGGCAGCGCAACATCATGATCGGCATCAAGAATGATTCGATTGTCTATGTTCCGATCAGCAAGGCGGTCAAGATCGACAAGCCGATCAACCGTGAGTTGATCAATGTCCTGACGGAGCTATCGATTTGATGTAAACATCTCTCTGCGGGAACGGGATTTCGATGCCGTTCTCGTTGAGGGTATTGTAGATCAGTTCCTGGGCGCGGGCGATGTAGCCGTATCGCTCTTCCACCAGTACGTACTGTTTCAGGGCGATATCGATGCTGCTGTCGCCGAAGTTGTCGAGCGTCACGCTGATGCCGCGCTTGGCATCGACAATGTTGCGGCCGTATTTATCGCGGGTCATCAGCTTCTGGGAAGCTTCCAGCAGCAACTTGCGCACCTTCTCCACGTCGGTCCCGTAGCTCACGCCGCAAGTCACCTTGAGGTATTCGTAGGCGCTGCCGCGTGTGAGGTTCTTGAAGTTCTTGTTGAACAGTGTGGTGTTCGTGAAGGCGATCAGGGTGTCTTCCAGGGTCTGGATCTGGGTGGTCTGGTAGCTGATCGAGGTAACTTTGCCACGGATGCCGTCGCATTCGATGAAGTCGCCTACGCGCAGGCGGCCCGACATCAGCTGGATGCCGTAGATGAAGTTGTTCAGAATGTCCTTCATGGCCAGACCGAGACCCGTAGCCAGACCGGCGGCAACCAGCGAGAGGGCACCCATCGGAATTTTGAGGAGAAGGATGGCCATGACGATGTAGCTGCCCCAGACCAGGATACCGATCACGTTGTCGGACAGGGTGAAGTTAATCTCGTTGGCATGGACGAAGGTGCGGTCTCCCTTGGCCGTGAGCTTCTCGAATTTGAGCTTGCGGTAGAAAGCCTTGAGCAGGTAACTCAAATACCGGAAAATGAAGAACAGGGCGGTTACCAGGACGAGTTTGTAGAGCGACAGATGGAGGATGGCGTTGCCGTCTTTATCGCTGAGGTTGAAGAAAGGCTTGTAGAAGAGTTCCTTGCAGACTTCCGTCAGGTCGAAGATCCGGGAGGCCATCCAGAGGCAGAAGGGGACCGAGAGAATCATCAGGATGGGGAAGCATGCCTGCTTCACGAAGTCGTAGAGCCAGGTGACGGCGATATAGGAGTCTTTCCGGTCGGTGTCGAAGACACGGTGTTCCTTCTTGTACGCCAGCAGCCGGCGCTTGATCTGTTGTTCACCATATCTGTCCAGCAGCAGGTAGAGGGCCGTGATGGTCTCGATGGCCGTGAGCTGGAAGAGCCACCAGATGAAGATCTGGATGCCCAGCAGCACGTAGCCGCACCACGACACGACCAGTGTGCCCAGCATCACGGCGAAGGTAATCCAGCTGTAGAGCATGTCGCCGCGAGCCTCCTTCTCGTGCCGGACCTTTCGGCAGAGCAGATATTGCCAAAGGGTAAAGGCCAGAATGATGGGCGGGAAAATGAGATTGACCAGCCGGTTCGGGATGAAGATGATCCGGAAGGTGATCACGATGAGACCAAGCAGGGCGACCGGCAGATAGAGTTGGGCTACCTTGCGGAGATAGGCCGACGGAATCCGGATAAGCAGGGAGGTAAGGATGGCGGCCAGCAACCAGGCATAGATCAGTAACAATCCCGACGCTTCCTGGAAGAAATTCTGCTTGACGACCAGGCTGGCAACCATGACGGTCAGGGCGAAGATTACCACGCCGCTGAGCAGCGTGGCCAGGGGACTGCGCCGTTTGAACGATTCGGTCTGGAACCAGCCCGCTCTTTTGCGGAGAATCCGCACGACCAGGTTGCTGAGCAGCGTGGCCAGCAAAATATAGAAGAGGATGAACAGGATGAATCCGCTGACCATCGGGCCGCGCCATTCGCTCTGGCGCAGGGCCGCGTCTTCGACACTGTCGCCCAGCCCGTATTTCCGTTTCGTATCCTGGAAGGCCATCCGCGTATAGCGGGACAGGGAGCGCAGTACTTTGAAATAGTTATCCTGACCGGTGATGAAAATATGCCGTTGGATGAGACGGTATCGATCCCGCGCATAGCTGTAGCTCTCTTCCAGCCGGCTGCTCATGGCTTGGTAGTGGTCGTTGTCCATGACGATCTTGTCGCGGTACTCCGTGTACATGGCCAGCAGGTTGAGCGTATAGGCCAGGCAGGAGTCGCGGTCAGCCTGTCCCTGCTCGTCCAGGTAGAAAGGTTCGTCGTCGTCCTCGTCTTCAAGCAATTCCAGTCCGGCCAGGGAAAGCATGCGGTCGTGATGGACGTGGTCGTGCTGCGTTCCGTCGAAATGGACGTGACTGTGCTGGTGATCGATTTCCGGTGCAGCGGAAGCCTGGCCGGTGATGTCGAATCCTTCGTGGTGGTGGGTGCTTTCGCGCAGCAGAATGGTGTCCATGACAGCCGACAGGCTGTCGGGCACCGCATCGATCTTCTCCAGGATCGGTGGCAGTCGCCGCAGCGCCTCGGCAAGGTGCTCGTATCGCTCAATTTCCAGATTGAGGCGGGAGACAATTTCGTCGAAGGGGAGACGCTGCTTCTCATAATCATCGTGCTGCCGGGTCACCTCGTTCAAGGCGTAGGTGATATCGAACGTATAGTCCTGGTTCTGCGAGTAGAGGATCAGGGCCAGTTCGTTACAGCGCTTGGTGATGTCGATCAGGCGCTGGTGCTGGCTGTTGTTGCTCTGGGCCAGACGGGCACGCATGCTTTCCATCTTCGCGTTTTCCTGGTGGAGTTCAGAACGCAGGATGCTGAGGGTCTTGGCAAAATTGCGCTCGTTGAAGACCGCATACGACGGAATGGCGATCAGCAGCGCCACGAGCAGGACCGGGAGGAGTTTCTTTTTCATGCAGCTACGAAAATTGCGTCTTGCAAAGATACAAAATTGGCGCTTTTTTGCTACCTTGCCGCATCAAAACTGTCGCTATGTCCAAGTCTCTCCTGTTAGGTCTTCTGCTCAGTCTGCTTTTGTTAGGTTCCGCCAGTTCATGCCTGCGCGAGCAGCCGCTGGACACGGCATCGCTTCGTGGACTTCCGCTGGAACAGATTACGCAGATGCGGGAGGAGATCCTGGCCCGGCACGCTGACGGGAGCGCGCTCTCCCGTGTAGAGACGGCCAACGTGGCCTTGCTCCGTGAGCAGGAGCGCCGGCTCGAGAATGCCTGGCTGTTCGGCGAGTGGCGCGAACGGCACGGGGCGCGGCTCATCTTCCGCGATGACGGTTCCGTGAGTGTGGGGGCGCGCGGTGGTTATTATGACGAACTGGGCGTGTACAAGTTCGTCTCGCCGGAGCAGCCCGCCTTCGAGACGACCTGGACGGTCGCGCTGGATCAGGCCGGAGATCCGGTCGTCCTCATCGCCCGGCCCTCCGGACTGGGTATGGTCTATTTCTGCCACCGAGAACGAAACAGCTTGAGCGAACGCTCGGGTGACCTTCAGGAATCATCGGAAACGGGTTTCTACTTTACCAAGAACCAATAATTGTCATGTCTCATTCCCAAGAAACCGACCTGCTGATCCGCAGGGCCACGATGGACGATATTCCCTTGATCCGCTCACTGGCTGACGTGGTTTTCCGCCATACCTATCGTGAGATCCTCTCTCCAGCGCAGATGGAGTATATGATGGATTGGATGTATTCGGAGGCCAGTTTGCAGCGCCAAATGGGGCAGGACGGACATGTTTATTTCCTGGGCGAGGTCCAGGGCCGTCTGTGCGGATATGTATCCGTTCAACCGCTCGGTTTGCAGGAAGACGGCAGTTTCTTGTTCGAACTCCAGAAAATCTATGTGTTGCCGGACTTTCACGGCCGGCAGATCGGCCGGCGGATGTACGACCATATCTGCGATTTTGTCCGCAGGGCCGCCAACGGCTGGCCCTGCCGGATCGAACTGCACGTCAACCGGTACAATTCGTCCGTGAACTTCTACAAGCACCTGGGCCTGGAAATCCTCCGCGAAGGTGATTTTCCCATCGGCCACGGGTACTACATGAACGATTACATCATGGGCATCAGCCTCTGAACGGGCTGACCGCTATTTCTTGGCGATAAAATCGAGGATCACCTCCACGGCTTCGTCTTCGGTCATCCCGTCGACGTTCATCGTCAGGCTGTAGTTGCGGGCGTCGTAGCGGCTGACCTTGGCGAAGCGCTCGATGTAGTTCTCGCGGGCCTTGTCAACTTTGCCGAGGACTTCTTCGGCCAGTTCGCGCGGGAAATTCTGTTTCTTCATGGTACGCACGATCCGGTTTTCCTTGGAAGCGGTGATGAAGATGTCTACCTTGTTGGGGAAGTCCTGCAGAACGAAGAAGCCGGAGCGGCCGGCAATCACGCAGGATTCAGCTTCGGCCATGGCCCGCAGGATCTCCTTTTCCGCATAGAAAATCTCGTCCGTCGTAACGGTCGGGTTGAATTCTTTGCCGTAAATGGAATTGCTGCTGATGAAACCTGCCGGGGAAGGGGCGGGGGCGATTCTCTTGATGAAATCGGTGAGCCAGTTCTTCTTCTCGCTCTTCAGACGCTCGATGGACTGCGGCGTCAGGTCGAAGCGTTTGGAAAGCTCCTTGATGAGTTCCTTGTCGCAGAAACGGACGCCGAGCCGTTCTGCCAGTTTCTTACCGATCGTGTGACCGCCGGATCCGAGTTCGCGGCTGATGGTGATTACGAATTGTTCGTTGAGGTTCATGGAAGAAATTGGTTTATGTTTATTTATTATTCTTTTCCTTTGATGTCGATGTGGAACCCTTCGTCGAGCAGCGGACGGACGAGAGAGCGCATCTCTTCGACCGTGAAAGCCTGCAGCCCTTGGGCCGGGGTAGGGCGGTCGAGGGTATAGACCATCACTTCGCGGGGCTTGAGGTGCCGGACGATCGCCATCCAGCCGTCAAGTACTTCCGGGGAGGAAGAATCGAAATCCGGACTCTTGAGAAACATTGTCTGAAGGACGAAGTTCCCTCCGAAGCCTTCCAGCGCTTCAATTACGCGGGAGAGCTGGTAGCCCGGAGCCGGCTGGTTGATGCGGGCTACCAGGTCGTCGGTCGGTGCATCGATCTTCAGGATCGGGTTGTCGACTTTGCGGAGTGCGTCGAAAACAGCGGGAATATGAACGCGCGTGGCGTTCGACAGCACGGAAACCTTGGCCTTCGGATAGTAGGCGTCGCGCAGGAAGATCGTGTCCTCGATAATGCGGGGAAATTCGGGATTGAGGGTGGGTTCGCCATCGCCGGAGAAAGTGATCGAGTCGATGGGCGTGCCTTCCAGCATGAGTTCGATCAGTTTGTTTTCCAGATCATTGCGGACCTTGGCGGCTGTAGGAAGAACCGTGTCGCCGCGACCGTCGCGGTTCCAGCCGCACTCGCAGTAGATGCAGTCGAAATTGCAGATTTTCCCCTTCGTGGGAAGGAGATTGATGCCGAGCGACCGGCCGAGGCGGCGGCTGTGGATCGGTCCGAAGACCGTTTCTTCTCTCATCATGACGCAGAAGACTTTCCTAAAATCTATCAAAGTTAACATTATTCTTTGACAATCCAAAATTGCCTATCTTTGCAGGGCAAAAACGAAGCGCATGTTCATCTATCAGCACAAGGTCCATTACTACGAGACCGACCGGATGGGGGTGACCCATCATTCGAATTACATCCGTATCATGGAAGAGGCCCGTGTGGCGTATCTCGATGCCATCGGCGCCAGTTTCGCCCGGATCGAGGCCGACGGCATCGTCTCGCCGGTCATGTCGGTGGAGGGCCGTTTCCTGCAGCCCACTACGTTTGACGACCTGATTGAAGTAGAAGTGTTCATCCAGGAGATGTCGCTGCTCAAACTGCGGATCGGCTACCGGATGCGCTGCGGCGGCAAGGAGGTTTTCGAAGGCAGTTCGGTCCATTGCTTCCTGGACAAGCAAGGTAAGGCGGTCCGCATCGCGGAGCGATATCCCCAGTTCAAGGCGCATTTTCCTTCGGAAGACTGATGGCGTCAACGCTTTACACTCTGGTAATCGTCATCGTGGTGGCCGAGTATCTCTGGTCCACCTGGCTGACCATTCTCAATATCAGGGCATCCCTCCGGCCCGTGCCGGAACTGCTGAAGGACTTGTACGACGAGAAGCAGTATTGGAAACAGCAGGATTATGCCATGACCAACCGGAAGTTCTCGCTGATCTCGGGTTTGGTCAGCATGCTGGTCACCCTGGCGATCTTTACTTTTGGCGGTTTTGCCGTCTTCGATGCTGCGGCCCGTTCCGTCAGCCGGTTTCCGGTCGTCCAGGCGCTCGTATTCTGGGGCATCTTTTACCTCATCTCCTGGGCTCTCTCGATTCCGTTCGATGTGTACCGTACCTTCGTTATCGAACAACGATTCGGATTCAACCGTACCACGCCCAAGCTCTTCGTGACCGATACGCTCAAGGGCCTGCTCATGAACGTAGTGATCATGGGTGCCGTTCTGGCACTCTGCGTCTGGATATACACACTGACGCCCCGCTGGTTCTGGCTTATCGCCTGGGGCGCCGTGACGCTTTTTTCGCTCTTCATGCAGTATTTCTATTCGCAGCTCATCGTGCCGCTTTTCAATAAGCAGACACCGCTGCCGGAAGGGGAGCTCCGTACGGCCATTGAGGCCTTCGCCGCCCGCGTGGATTTCCCGATAGAAGGCATCTTTGTCATTGACTCGTCGAAACGCAGCAGCAAGTCGAATGCCTACTTCACGGGTTTCGGCCGGCGTAAGCGGGTGGTACTCTACGACACGCTGATGGAGCAGCTTTCGACCGAGGAAATCGTCGGGGTGCTGGCGCATGAGATTGGCCATTACAAGCGCCATCATATCCTTCTTTCTTCGCTCGAAGGGTTCGCTACGAACCTTTTGATGTTCTGGCTGTTCAGCTTATTTATCGGAAGTAAGGATTTAGCTATGGCCGCCGGTTGCTCCGAGCCTTCGTTCCACGTCAATCTGGCGGTGTTTTCGCTCATCTACACGCCGCTCAGTCTCCTGTTGGACATCGTTACGAACGTTCTTTCACGCCGTCACGAGCGCCAGGCCGACGCCTTCGCCGCTGCCCACGGCTGTGGCCCTGCCGAAGCTGCCGCACTCAAGAAAATGAGCGCCAAGTCCCTCGCTAATCTCACACCGCACCCGATCGTCGTCTTCACAGAGTATTCACACCCTACTTTATATGAACGGGTGAAGACTCTGATGGATAATAGTTTGTAGGATCAGTAGAGCGGCCGGTTGGTTTGGCTCGGTTCGGCCCTATTCGGCTCGTTCTATAAACCTTGCGCCAGTGCTACGGCGGAAGCCATTCATGTCCGGAGTTGATCAGAGTTGGGTGATAAAAGTCTGCCGAGGTAAGACCGAGTGTGACCTGATGATCCCAAAATCCTGTCGCGGTGAGCGAATCCCCAGTTCCTACTCACCTCCCGGACTCGCGGCCTTTCCCTTTCGAGAGGCCGGTTTTCCCCATCGAGCGGCGCTTGTGGTTTTCCTCGGCCAGGCCCGGGAGCCCATCCTCAGGCTCCTGCGGGCCTGGACGGGAGAAAACCCGCTTCGCCTACACACTGACAACTACCTCAATCTCCCCCGCCAGCCGCAACTGACTATCGTCGCGGTTATCCTTGCCAGCGTGCTGGCAGGAGATAACCGCCCTCAGCTTCCGTCGAATCTCCCCCGTTAACGCCGCCACTTCGCCAGTTCGGGCAAGCTCCCCGGGAGACCACTCCATAGGGCACTCATGGTCGTCCCAATGCTGGATTTCGCATATCAGCTGCAGATACTGGCTTTCCAAAGGTGGGTCTACTCAGGCGAAGCCTAAAAACACGAAGGCTAGGGCCGGCCTGCTGCGGACACTTTAGTTGGCTGGCTCGAGCCCGGTGATTCGCAATCCTGCCACTGTCTGGCTGGCTCTTCTCGGGCTCGCAGTGGTACATCCATTTTGTACACCTCGTGCTTATAGACTTGAGCCCGTCCCGAGCCGGATCATCCTTTGTCCTGCAACCGCCGGTTTCACTTCTCCCCGGCTCGTGCCAGACGCATCTGCCTGTCCCGAGCCTGATTGTTCACCGATCTAGCTATGGCTGGCTGCCCGTTACCGGGCTCGGGAAGGTTTACGAAAAGGCCAAGCCCGTTGTCTCGTCATCTGACCATCGACAGATGGCACTTTATCGGGCTCGCCAGGTGATGAATGTCTTGAGCGCCGTCTGGGGTGTAGGGCGGTTATCTCCTGCCAGCGCAACGGGTCCCGGAGTCCCGGGGCCTGGACTGGCGCTGTCAAGGATAACCGCATAAGCTGTCAGTGGCTTTTGCGGGGGCGATTTGCTGATCATGCCGATCTTGGCTGAGGCGGTTATCTCCCGTCCGGGCCCGCAGGAGCCAGAGAAGGGGCTCCCGGGCCCGGACGAGGATAACCGTTCGGCCAAAAGGGGGCAATCAGTCACGTACCCAAACGAAATCAATCGGTCGCGAGCTCGAAAGATGTCTATTCGTCTCGAGCCCGAAATGGGTCTGTCAGTTGTGATCCCGAGAGGTCATTGACTGTTCGCTTTCCGAGGCCGTAGTAGTCGTCGGGGAGCAACAGAGTGTGAATGAGAAGCCACACATAGTATTGCCCGCTAACTCTGATATGACCATTTAAGGTCATTTTTCTGACGCGAAACGGATGATTCATTTGTCTCGTCCGTGTCGCGGACGGAAAACCAGGGGAAGGACATAGATTTCGTCTGCGAAACGGACCAAGCGGCGCCGTCATCTGAGTCGCGTACAAACAAGCAGCGCAGTCATCCGCATCGCGTCCCAACAAGCGATGCAAAAATCAGGCGATCGAGATCAAAACCCACGCAGTGGAAGTTCCGGGGCGCATAACCGGGCTGTGGTACATGACCGGGGATTGAGCGATAGCTGATGGCTGATAGCAGATTGCTGATGTCTGATAGCAGGTTGCCGCGCCAGCCTACAGGAAAAGATGTTCAATCAGGATTTTTACGCCGATGGCAATCAGGATGAGACCTCCGAAGATCTCGGCGCCTTTGTGGAAGCGGTCTCCGACTTTTTTTCCAATCAGCAGGCCGACGACCGAAAATGCGAAAGTGGTCAGCCCGATGATGAGAATCGATGACCAGAGCGGAGCCTGCAGAAACGCGAAGGAAATACCCACCGCCAGCGCATCGATGCTTGTCGCAATGGCCAGAATCAACATCGTTCGGAAACCGAACGACGCATTTGCTTCTTTTTGTGTCTCTTCTTTTTCAAGTGCCTCGCGAATCATGTTGCCACCGATCAGCAGCAGCAGGCCGAAGGCGATCCAGTGGTCCACTTTCGTCACCAAGTCGGCAAAACTAAAGGCGAGATAGTAGCCGATTACCGGCATCAATGCTTGGAAGCCGCCGAACCAGAATCCCACTTTGAGCGCTTCGCGCCATGACACGCGGCGGGCCGTCAATCCTTTGCCAATGGAAACGGCAAAGGCATCCATCGACACGCCGATGGCCAGCAGCAGAATCTCCCAGAAAGACATGCTATTTCATCCAGAATAGATATCCGAAATAGGCAACCTGGATCAGAACGAGAATGATCCCTTCCGGCCGGTCAATACGGTTCTTCTTCCCGGTCCAGGAGAAGAGCACCAGACTCAGGGCGCAGAAAAAGACTGCTGCGTAGTCCACGAGGTTGATGTTGCCCATGCTCAGTGGTGAAATCACGGCAGAGCCACCTAAGACCAGCAGGATGTTCGACGTGTTAGATCCCAGGATGTTGCCCAGGGCCAGTTGCCCTTTTCCTTTCGCCGCCGCGATGCAACTCGTGGCTAATTCCGGCAGCGAAGTGCCGGCGGCCAGCACTGTGATGGCGACAAACTTGTCACTCAAGCCAGCCATCCGGGCAATGATCTGTGCGTGATCCACGAACAGACGTCCGCCAAAAACCAAAGCAGCCAGTCCTGCCAAGACATAAACGATGGCCTTGAAAAGATTCATGGGTTTGGCATCCTCTCCCTTTGCTGCATCTCCGACACTCGCTTCTGGCAGGTTTTCTTTATCATGGACAAACGAGGAAATCATATACCAGATGAACAGGCCAAGGAAGACCAACCCTTCCCAGCGGCTCAGGCCATTGATTCCGATGCCGAAGAGTCTGTGTTTGACACCAAGAAGGATCAGCAGTACGGTGATGCCGATGTTGACGGGAATATCCCGTCGCAAATTGCCCCGGGTGATGGCCACTGGTGCAATGACTGCCGATAGACCCAGAATCAGCGCCGTATTGAAAATGTTCGATCCGATGATGTTGCCAACGGCCATATCCGAATTATGCTCGAAGGCGGAGATAAAACTCACAACCATCTCCGGCGCGGATGTTCCCAGTGCTACCACCGTCAAGCCGATGACGAATTCGCTGATGCCCCATCGGCGTGCTAATCCGGAAGCGCCGTCAATCAAGGCCTCCGCCCCGATCAGGACCAGTGCCAGTCCGGCAATCAATAACAAGATCTCTATCGTCATTTTTCGATCGATTTCATTTTGCGCCGCGAAGTTACAAAAACGATTTCAATTCCAAGCTACCATTTTCCCTACCCTTCCGCTGCAATGTACACATCTGTCAGTCAGTTGATTATAAAAACCGATCCCCTTCAAAACAAAGGGGATCGGGTTACGCAAACAGTTGATAGTCAACTTCTTACATTGCAGCGGAAGGTGGGCGGAACGGCCGCAGCGCCACACTGGCCGTGGCACTAAATCAACTGATCATCAGTATATTATGAAAAATCGCTTGCGTATAAATACGCAAGCGATTATCAGGAAACCGCACATTATCAGTCGGTTGAGTGCCACCAAAATAGTGCTGAGACTTTTAGGAAAGCTCCAGCTGGCCGTCGTGGAAGGTGGCGGTGATGGCCTGGTCGCGGGTGAGGGAGCCTTCAAGGAGCTTCTTGGCGAGTTCGTCGATGAGCTCCTTCTGCAACACGCGTTTGACAGGGCGGGCGCCATAAGCGGGATCGTAACCCTTCGTGCTCAAGTAGTCGATGAACTCATCGGTGAAGTTGATTGTGATGCCCATCGAAGCCATCTTCTCTTTGAGTTGCCCGATCTGCAGCAGCACAATCTTCCGGATATCAGAAGGAGTCAGCTCGTGGAAGACAATGATTTCGTCGATCCGGTTGATGAACTCCGGCCGGAAGCTCTCCTTCACCAATTCAGGCTTCAGATTCGATGTCATGATGAGGATCGTGTTCTTGAAATCGACCGTACGCCCCTTGTTGTCCGTCAGCCGGCCGTCGTCGAGTACTTGCAACAGGACGTTGAAGACGTCGGGATGTGCTTTCTCAATCTCATCTAGCAGGATCACTGAATAGGGTTTCCGCCGGACGGCCTCCGTGAGCTGGCCACCTTCGTCGTAACCGACATATCCCGGAGGCGCGCCGACCAGACGGCTGACGGTGTGCCGCTCCTGGTATTCACTCATATCGATCCGCGTCATCATGTTCTCGTCGTTGAACAGATACTCAGCCAACGCCTTGGCCAACTCTGTCTTACCGACGCCGGTCGTGCCCAGGAACATGAAGCTGCCGATCGGTCGCTTCTCGTTCTGCAGGCCCGCCCGGCTGCGCCGGACGGCGTTCGACACGGCTTCGATGGCCTCGTCCTGGCCGATGACCCGTTTGTGGAGCACTTCTTCGATGTGCAGCAGTTTCTCCTTTTCGCTCTGGAGCATTTTGTTGACCGGGATGCCTGTCCACTTGGCCACGACTTCCGCAATGTCCTCGTCGGTCACTGCCTCGTTCATGATCGGGTTGGGATTCTCGGCCTTCTTCTTCTCGAGTTCTTCGATCTGCTTCTGAGCATCGGCCATCTTGCCGTAGCGGAGTTCGGCCACCCGGCCGTAGTCGCCGCGACGTTCAGCCGCATCGGCCTCGATCCGGTAGTCCTCAATGGCCTGCCGGTTCTCCTGCAGGGCTTTCAACAGGCCTTTCTCGCTGTCCCACTGTTCGCCCAGTCTTCGGCGCTCGATGCGCGTATTGGCGAGCTCATCCTCGATGGTCTTGAGCTTCGGGGACTCCCCTTCCCGCTTGATCGCTTCACGCTCGATCTGCAACTGTTTGATCTTGCGGTCAAGTTCATCGATGCATTCCGGCACGGAGTTCAGCTCCAGCCGGAGCTTCGACGCTGCCTCGTCCACCAGGTCGATGGCTTTGTCGGGCAGGAAACGGTTGGTGATGTAGCGGTGCGAGAGTTCGACTGCGGCGATGATGGCGTCGTCTTCAATCCGCACCTTGTGGTGGTTCTCGTATTTCTCTTTCAGACCACGCAGGATGGAGATGGATTCGGCCACGGAAGGCTCGTCGACCATGACCATCTGGAACCGGCGTTCCAGTGCCTTGTCGGTCTCGAAATACTTCTGGTACTCGTCGAGCGTCGTGGAGCCGATGGCCCGCAATTCACCACGCGCCAGAGCAGGCTTCAGGATGTTGGCCGCATCCATGGCACCGCTCGAACGGCCGGCGCCCACCAGCGTGTGGATCTCGTCGATGAAGAGGATGATCTGTCCGTCGCTTTCCGTGACGGCTTTGACCACGCCTTTCAGACGTTCTTCAAATTCGCCCTGGTACTTCGCACCGGCAATCAGTGCGCCCATATCCAGGGAATAGATTTCCTTGCTCTTCAGGTTCTCGGGGACGTCGCCGCCCACGATACGCTGGGCGATTCCTTCGGAGATGGCCGTCTTGCCGACGCCCGGTTCTCCGACCAGGATCGGGTTGTTCTTGGTCCGGCGCGAAAGGATCTGCAGGACCCTGCGGATCTCGTCGTCCCGGCCGATGACCGGGTCGAGCTTGCCGTTACGCGCCCGTTCGTTCAGATTGATGGCATACTTGCCAAGCAATTCCAGATTTTCTTTGTTCATATATTTAACCTCCTTTTTTCTATTCTTCATCTGGATTCTTTTCAAAAACACGACCAATCCCCTGAAAAGTGACAATTTGTCAGTATTGGAATTCTCGAAACGATTGAGTAAATTTGTGAGATGAATGATAATCACAACAAACCACAATAAAGCATGAAAAAACTCCTCTTGATTTTTGCCGTTACGCTCATCAGCTTCTCGGCCGTTGCACAAAACAATGACGAGGGCTTCAAATTCACTGTCGTGAAAGAGAATCCCGTCACTTCCGTCAAGAACCAGGCAAGTACCGGTACCTGCTGGTGCTTCTCCTCGCTTTCCTTCATCGAGTCCGAGGCCATCCGCATCAACAAGCTGAAGGAAGCCGACTACCCCGACCTTTCCGAAATGTTCGTGGTCTCCCACGCCTACGCCGACAAGGCCAAAAAGTACATCCGCGTGGACGGCGCCCTGAACTTCGCCCAGGGTAGCTCCTTCGGCGACCTGATCTATGTGCTCCGCGACTACGGCATCGTGCCCAACGAGGTGATGCCCGGCCTGAACTATGGCACGGACCGCCACCAGCACGGCGAACTGATCGCCGGCCTCAAGGGCTATATGGACGGCATTCTGAAGAACCCCAACCGCAAACTCTCCACGGCCTGGTATCCGGGCCTTCAGGGCATCCTGGCCGCCTACCTCGGCCCCATCCCCGAAACCTTCACCTACAAGGGCAAGGAATACACCCCGAAGAGCTACTTCGAGTCGCTCAATGTCAACCTTGACAACTACCTCGACTTCACCTCCTGGACGCACCTCTCCTATTATGAGAAGCACCCCGTGGAAGTTGCCGACAACTGGCGCTGGGAGCAGGCCTACAACATTCCGCTCGAAGACATGATGACCATTATCGACTACGCCGTTGAGAACGGCTACACCGTAGCATGGGCTTCCGACGTGAGCGAGCAGGGTTTCACCCGCACCGGCGTGGCGCTTGTCCCCGACATGGACGCCATCCAGAAACAGGCCGAGCAGGCCGGTTCCGACCAGGCTCACTGGCTGGGTATCACTGCCCCCGGCGCCCGTCCGACCTTCAACAAGCCGGTTCCCGAACTGACCATCACTCCGGAACTGCGCCAGCAGGGTTATGAGGAGAAGAACACCACCGACGACCATGGCATGCAGATCTACGGCATCGCCAAGGACCAGAACGGCAACAAGTTCTATATGGTGAAGAACTCCTGGGGCGAGACCGGCAAATACAAAGGCTTCTGGTATGTCTCCGAAGCTTATGTCCGTTACAAGACCATGGACTTCCTGGTCCACAAGGACGCCATCCCCAAGGATATCAAGAAGAAACTCGGCATCAAATAAATGAAACGCATCCTTACCCTCATGCTGGCCGCGGTCCTCTGCACCGCCGCCTTCGCACAGACGCAGACCATCTACAAGTTTACGCCAGTCAAAGACATCCCTGCCACGCCGGTCAAGGACCAGGCCCGCACGGGCACCTGCTGGTGCTTCGCCACGGTCTCCTTCCTTGAAGCGGAACTCCTCCGCCAGGGCAAGGGCGAATACGACCTCTCCGAAATGTTCGTGGTGCGCAACAACTACAGCGAGCGTATCTTCGACAACTATCTCCGCCGCGGCAAGGGCAACATCAATCCCGGTTCCATCGCCCACATGGCCACCCAGATTATCTCGAAATACGGCATCGTACCCGAGAGCGCCTATCATGGCATCAACTATGACTCTCCGGGCCATAACCATGGTGAAATGTCTGCCTATCTGAAGGGCATCGCCGACGTGTCGGTCGAACTCAAGAACCTGAGCCCCGAATACCAGAAGCTCATCAAGAGCTTGTTCGACATCTATCTGGGCGAAGTTCCCGAAACCTTCGAGTACAATGGCAAGACCTACACCCCGCAGAGTTTCGCCAAGATGCTCGGCCTCGACGACATGAGTAATTATGTGGAACTGACGAGCTTCAGCCACCATCCGTTCTACCAGAAGGTCCCTCTCGAGATTCCCGACAACTGGGACCACGCCCTCTTGTGGAACGTTCCCCTCGAAGACATGATGCGCATCATCGACAACGCCCTCGAGAACGGCTACACCGTGGCCTGGGACGGCGACTTGACCGCCGGTGAGTTCAATCACAACCGCGGTATCGCCATCTGCCCGGAGCCGAAAGACTTCCAGGAAGCCATCAAACTCGAGAAGGTTTTCCCCGACCGCGTCGTGACGCAGGAAATCCGTCAGAAGGATTTCGAGACCTTCCGTACGGTCGATGACCACCTGATGCACCTGACGGGCCTCTACAAGGACCAGAACGGCAACAAGTTCTACAAGACCAAGAACTCCTGGGGCGAAGGCCGCAATACCGAGATGAAAGGCTACCTGTATATGTCTAAGGCCTATCTCGAAATGCGCACCGTCAGCTTTATGGTCCACAAAGATGCCATTCCCAAGGACATCCGCAAGAAGTTGGGTCTTTGATGCAGCTGCGTAAACACATTCCGAACACACTCACCCTGTGCAACCTGCTTTCTGGTTGCACAGGGGTTGTTTTTGCGGTGCGGGGAAACTTTTCCGCTGTGCTGATCTGTTTGATACTTTCCGAAATCTTCGATTTCTTCGACGGATTCTCGGCGCGAGCACTCGGCGCCTATTCGGAGATCGGCAAGGAACTCGACTCGCTCGCCGACCTGATCAGTTTCGGCCTTTGCCCGTCCGTCTGCCTCTTTTCCTGGTACAGCATCGCCCATCCGGAGATTCCGCTGCTGCGCTGGATCCCTTTCCTGCTGACTGCTGCCTCGGCGCTGCGGTTGGCGAAATTCAATCTCGACACGCGGCAGACTACGAGTTTTTTGGGTTTGGCCACCTCGGGCTGCGCCCTGCTGCTCGTCCCGCTGGCCGTCTATTCGTTCTATACGGACGGCTTTCTACACATTCTCATGGGCACGGTGTGGTTCATCCCTGTCCTGACGGTCGTCTTTTCATTCCTGCTTGTCTGCGAGTTTCCCATGTTCTCGCTCAAGAAGATGACTGGCCTGCTCAAGGCCTTCATCATCGGCAGTATCGTCCTGGTGATCGCTTGTCTTATCCGGGAGATCCGGGGGCCGTGGTACGTGACCGTAAGCCTCAGCATCTTCCTGATCCTGACTTACTATCTGGTGCTCAATATCGCTGGGCTCAAGCGGAAATAAGCGATTCGGTCGCCGCCCAGATACGGGCGTCCAGCGAGGGATCCATATAGCGTGCGGGAATCGCCCGGCTCCCCTTTCCTACATAATACCGATTGCCTCCGGCGGAAGCCAAGGCACGCAAGGCCGGCTGGACGCCGGCCTTCGGCTTCCTGCACAACGGCTTGAACAAGCGGTCGGCCAGCCCGTCGTACCAGTGCCCCAGATCGATCATATTGGAGGCGACGATGCCCGGGTCGGCGAGGTTGACGCGCAGCGCAGGATAGCGACGGGCCAACTCCATCGAGAACGAGATCATGGCCCGTTTGGCCAATGCGTAAGTCTTCAACTGACCGAACTGTCGCTCTGTCGGCTGCAGTTTCGTTTCATCGAGCCTGGCATAGCGGCAGGTCAGCGAAATCATATTGACGATGCGGGCATCTGCTGGCATTTTGGACAGCAGGAGCAATGTCAGGAGTCTAGGCCCGAAGTAATTGACAGAAAATGTGTTCTCAAACCCATCTAAAGTAGTAAAGTAGGATTTGGAAATGACCCCGGCATTGTTGAACAAGGCCTCGACAGGTTCGTCATCCAGACTGTCGACAAACATCCGGACCGATGCCATTGAGGCAAGATCCAGTTGTCGGATGGCCAGATCCGCCTGCGGAATCCGGCTGAGAATATCAGCGCGGACGAGCTCCGCTTTTTTCAGGTTTCGGCAGGCCATCAGCACAGCATTACCTTGTGCGGCCAACGCTTCCACCGCGGCGGCGCCCATGCTGCCCGTGGCCCCTGTTACAATGATCCGCCCGCTTATTGCCATCTTTTTTCCGCCTGTTCCACTTCCCGCCATAGTTTCTCGGGCAGTCCTTCCACACAGCGGTTACATTTCATTTCCAGGGTGTACATCCGGCCGATGCAATAGTTCGAGTGGCCGCAGGGGCTGCGGTCAACCTCCCCACTGTGGAGTTTGTTCACGAAATCTGTATCCCGAACCAGCGCCCGGGCCATCTGCAGACCGTCAAAACCAGCTGCCAGAACCTCTTCCATCTTTTGTCGCGAGACCATGCCGCCTACATAGATCAGCGGCATCCGTACCGCCGCACGGAATTTGAGCGCATCCTCCAGAAAATACGCTTCCTTATAGGGGACGGTCGGTATGATAATACGGCCGAATACACGAACCAAGGCCTTGAGCCACCAGAACTTGCGCATATCCATGTAGTGGGCCATCGCCCGGAGGGGCATGGCTCCGCGCATCACTTCCATCGGCGCTTTGCTGACAAAGCCTGCCGAAAGCACAAGCGCATGGACGCCCAGCCGCTCCAGTTCTCGGGCCACTTCCAGGCATTCGTCCTCCTGCATGCCGCGTCGGAAGCCATCATGCATGTTCATTTTCACCAAGACGCCCATATCATCGCCGGCCGCCTCCAGCACCCGGGTAATCACGCGACGCATCAGTCGCATGCGGTTTTCCAGAGAGCCTCCGTATTCATCGCGACGATGATTGGTATAAGGCGAAAGAAATTGGCTGATCAGATACCCGTGACCGGCATGGATTTCCACACAGTCGAAGCCGGCTTTCCGGGCTAGTCCGACCGCATGGCCGAAATCCTCTACCAGCCCGTCGATTTCCTTCACCTGCATCTTGCGGACAAAGGTCGGCGAATAGAGATTGAATCCGCTCGAAGCGCCGACGGGCATGCGGCCGCAGGTCGCGCGGTGTGTCATGTTGCCGCAGTGGCCCAGTTGAATGGAGCACTTCGCCCCGGCTGCGTGGACCGCATCGGTAATCCGTTTGAGCCCCGGTACGATTTCCTCACGCATCCAGAGTTGTCCGTCGAAGGAAAGACCGCTTCGGTTTACCGAGGCGTAGGCAAGCGTCGTCATCCCTACCCCGCCCCGGGCGACAGCCACGTGATAGTCATAGAGATCTTGGGAAGGGCTGTTCCCGTATGCCATGTTCTCGAATGCGGCGGAGCGGATCACGCGGTTTCGCAGTGTCACGGGGCCGAAGGTAACCGGTGTAAAAATAGGAGAATCAATCATCGTCTGGCATGTCAATAGATGAACGGAAGGATCCGTTTCACTTTGTGCGTATCCAGTTCTTCCGGGAATTCCTGGCTGTAAAGGTCATAGATGCGGGCGGCACGTGGCGCCAGATTGGCAAAGGTCCAAAGCGCAAAGACTGCCCCAGCCCACGACCAGGTAAGGATGGCGAAGCCCACCCATTCCATGAATTCGCCGAAATAATTGGCGCTGGTCACATAGCGGAACATGCCGCCCTTCGGCAGGTAATGCGCCGTATCGCCGGGCTTCCGCAGGTTACGGATGATGCTGTCCGACTGGATGTTGATATACATTCCCACGAGGAAAAGCCCCGTCCCGGCCAGGAATGGCAGGCTGGTCAGCCAGTTGGCGGGATAGTAGTCCTGCGGTGAGATGAAGAAAATCCAGCCGCCCTGCATCAGCGCGTTGAGCGTATTGAAAAGCGCGCCCATCAAAATGATGGTGAGCGGCATGCGGCTGTGCCCACGCAATTGCCGGGGGAAGATGAAAGAGCGGTGGAAATAATGCAGTTCGAAGAGCAACAGGAAGACCAGTCGCACCAGATCGCCCTTTCGCTCGGAGAGTACCCAGAGCAGCAACATGGCCAGGAATACCGGCACCTCCATCAGGAACCAGCCCAGATGATTGTCGAGCGAGACGCCCCATTTCGGGTTATAGAACTTGCCGTAACCGGCATTGACGAAATAAAGTGAAATGAAGACTACCACGGCAACGGCAGCCATGACCAGCAGGAAAATATTGAAAGCATGCGCGGAAATCATCATGGGTCAATCTGCATATTCTAGTCGGACATTGTCGATCCACAGCGTGTTGCCGAGCGCCCCGGTGAATGCGCCCTGGCAGCCGGCCGTAATCTGCAGGACGGCATGTGTGCAGGGATCCTCAGGGGCTGCCCATCCCTCTTCGAGAATGGGTTTCCGCTGGCCGCGGCTGTTGACGGCATAGAGTGTCAAATCGCCCCGCAGAAGCCCCATATAAGCCTGATAACCAGGCTGCTTGCTGGCGTCGCCATAGACAACGGGTGCTCGGAAACCGCGAATCCAGCCGTCGGTGCTCTTGCGGATCCGGCGGACTGCCGTTCCGACCCGTTTGGCATGGATGTTCCCATCTGCATCCTCCCAGCGGTATTGCAGCAGCAACATGATCTGGCAAGGATCCTCCCCGGGGAACTCTTTCTGCCGGAACGTCGTGCCTTTCGTCAGAACGCCGGTGGCCGGGAGCTCCGCCTTGCAGTCGAGCAGCAGCGCGGAGGGACGCTTCGTGAACGGAATCCCCCAGTCCATGTAGGAATAGGGATTCTTGACGCCTGTAACGGGTTCCAGCATCCGTCCCCAGTAGAGTGCGCCTGTAGCAAGCACCTTGATCTCAACCAGCCCGGCGACCTTGCAACTTGCGAAACGGGTGGTAAGGCGTGCACAAGTGCCAGTGGGTCCCTGGTCAGGTTCCATCGTCACGCTGGTTTTGGTCACGCCTGAAACACGTGCATAGGCATTGGATGAGGCCCAGATGGTCTTCGCATAGTCGTAGGGCGTATTCTTGTCGATGGTTTCATCGGGACCGACCACATAGACGGTCTTGACTTCGCCGCCCAGGACGGCTGATTCTTTGATATGGCGGACTGTCCAGTGCTCAAAGTCTCCGTACGGCACCTTTTCCACCCGCTGGGCACGGGCGGGAAACAGCGCGACGAGGAGCAGCACCAGAACTATTTGAGTTTTTTCCATAATGCAGCAATCAGGGGTCCGGGAAGCAACGCGATCAGCGCGGGCAACCAACAGTTCATGAAAGCAGGGCTAACGACACGACGCTTGTGGAACATGGCCCGGAGGGCGCGCCTAACCAGCCATTGCGGCGTCTTGATCAGTCCAGAACGGACACCCACGCGCATCCATTTGTCACTGAGCCGGTAGAGCGGCGTTGCGATAGCAGCCGGACAGACCGTGGTCACACCCACGCCGTACGGCTTCAACTCATAGGAAAGCGAGCGGCCGAAGCTCTTGAGATAGGCTTTTGTGGCTGAGTAGATCGTAATGCCTGGCACCGGGATCCGGGCGGCCATCGAGGAAAGATTGAGCAGATAGCCACTCCCCCGCTCTTTCATGGCACAACCGAACAGCAGGCAAATGCGCGTGACCGTCACCACATGAAGATTAACCATGGCCTGGACACGGTCCAGGTCTTCCGTTTCCAATTCTTTGAAGAAGAACATGCCGGCATCGTTGACTACGACGTCGGGCAAGCCTTGCTCTTCGAGGCACCAGGCATAGAGCCGGTCGGCTGCATCGGGTTCAGCCAGGTCTTGGAAATGATCGGCCACCTGGATTGGATACTGGTCCCGCAAGCAGGCAGCAGCAGCCTTCAACTCGACCTCTCGGTTGCTGACCAGAATCAGATCGTAGCCCCGTCCGGCCAGTTGCCGGGCGAATTCCAATCCCATGCCGGAACTGCCGCCGGTGACCAGAGCCTTCACTTCCTTTTTGCTAGAGGATGATGGAGGACATGAGGTTGACCAGGTGCGTGACACTCCGGTCGGCTTCCTGTTTGTGCATGTAGTTGAGTTGGAGGCGGAGTCTAGGGAACGGATGCCAGCTGGTACCTACGGTAATGTACTGCTGGTCGTTGCCGGGCATCCGGGAGTTGGTCGTGAAATAATCGTAGCGTGCACCGACATTGAAAGTGGGAGTAATTCGGTAACCCGCTGTAATATAAGCTCCTTCGGAACGCCAGCCATTGGTGTGCCCCGCCATGTATTCCGTACGGAGCCAGCCGATCTTGCTGTCATAGGTGATGGCCACACCGTAACGGTCGAGCACACGGTAGTCATAGTCATGGTAGATGGGAATCTCGTCCATGTGGCCGAGACGCCGCTCATAAGAGCCGGCAATGCTGAGGTCCTTCAGCGGGAAGATCATCACACGTGCCATGAAATTCTTGCACCGGTCATCATCGGTCTTGTTGATGCCATTGCCATTGAAAAGAGCGACATTGTAGCGTACCAGGGCATGACCGTCGGCCATCTTGAACCAATTCCCATAGAACTGGAACCCCATATCGCGACCGCTGGAACTGATGCCGGTCAGGTCGCTGGTACTCATGCGGGCGAAACGCTGGACAACCAGCGAATAGTCAATCATCTCAAGTTTCAGGGGCGCGTATTCAGAGTTTTCCACGGTGAGTGGATTCTTGAACTGGCCGAACTGGAAGCCGAATTCATCACGGATCGTCCATTTGATGAAATAATCCACCAATTTCGGCGAGCCGGCCAGCTCGGCCTGCACCTTGTATTCGAATTTGCCGAAGCGGTCGCTCTGGTACAATTCACCTGCGAGCGCGATACGCGCCCGCTTGATGTAGAAGGTGTTGTCCAGCGCATCATTGATGTTGAAACCGGCCTGGTAATAGCCCGACGGCGTGATGTATTTCATCCAGGGACGTTCCTGGGCGGAGGCCCGATAAAGGCTCGGGGTCGCTGCGGTGATCAGCAGCAGGGTGAAGATCAGTTTTTTCATTCTGGGATTATCTACATTTTTTCTTCAGCCAGCGCGCCACTTCAGGAGCCAGCCGGTTCTTGAGGATACGATATACTACACGGTTATAGGCTTTAAGCCAGTCCCATTCGCTCTTGTTGAGCAGTTTCTTCATCACGATCGAGGTGTCGATGTGGCAGCAGGTCAGCGTCTCGAAACTCAGGAAAGTGCCGAATTCGCTCTTTCCTTCTTCACGGCAGAGCACCACGTTTTCGTGACGTACACCATGCTTTCCTTCGCGATAGAGCCCCGGTTCGTTGGACGAGATCATGCCCGGGAGCATCGGCTGCGGATTGAAGTTCTGCCGGATGCTCTGCGGACCTTCATGGACACCGAGATAGAATCCGATACCATGGCCCGTGCCATGACCGAAATTGCGGCGCGTGACCCACAGCGGCCGGCGTGCCAGCGCGTCAATCTGGCATCCGGCCGTGCCTTCCGGAAATACGGCGAGCGTCAGGTCAATCATGCCTTTGAGTACCAGCGTATAGTCTTCCCGCTCCTGCCGGCTGCAACGGCCCATCGGAACCGTACGTGTGATGTCAGTCGTGCCGAACGTATATTGTCCGCCCGAATCTACGAGATAAAGTCCTTTCGGCCGGATGATGGCAGAACCCTCGCGCGGCGTACTGTAATGCGGCAGCGCCGCATTCGCCCCGTAAGCCGAGATGTTCTCGAAGCTGTTGCCGCGGTAGCCCTCAATCTGGCCACGTAGTGATGTCAGCTTCTGGGATGCTTCCCATTCCGTGATATGTGTGCCTCCCTGGACAGACGTTTCGAGCCAGTAGAGGAACGTCTCCACAGCCACACCGTCTTCGATAAATGCACGGCGGAAACCTTCGATCTCTTTCTTGTTCTTGACTGCCTTGCGCAGGACCACCGGCGAAGCGCCGAATACGATCTCGCTCTCGGCGAAGAACTTGCGGATCAACTTGTACGTATGGTAGTTAAGCGTCGAAGGATCGATGAAAATACGGCCGCACTCATCGCGACGGTCTTCCAGCGCATCTTCCAGTACGGCGTAATCGGCATTGATAACATCTTTGACGGTAGGCACCTCGGATACGTTTCGTACGAACCAGCAAACGTTCAACGGCGTCACAAGCAGGAAAGAGATAACATAGGGATTGTAATCGATGTCTTTGCCCCGCACATTCAGCAGCCAGGCAATCTCGTCGAGCGACGTGAGGAACATCGACCCGCATCCGGCTTTCTGCATCTCGCCGCGCAGCCAGGCAATCTTTTCTTTGCGCGTCTCTCCCACGCTCTTCTCATCCAGCCATTCTATTGGGGTGTGCGGAATTGCCGGCCGGTCCGTCCATAAATTGCTCAGCATGTCCGGCCGATCGATCAGCTCATAACCGCCCAGGCCATAAGCTTTGCGCAACGTCTCGTCAAGTTCCTGCACGGCCCCGACACTCTGGCAAAGGCCGTCGAAAGCCACGCGCACAGGCTTCTGCGTGAAATGGCCTGCGAGCCACTCAGGGATCAACACTTCCCCGGGAATACGCGTTTTGTGGAGTTCAATTCCTGTTCCGGCCAACTGTTGATTGGCCTGGATGAAATACCGGGTATCCGTCCACAGGCCGGCATGGTCTTGCGTTACGACCAGATCTCCGGCCTCGCCCGTGAAACCACTGGCCCACTCGACCTGTTTCCAACGGGGAGCCGGGTACTCGCTGCTATGTGGATCCGTTCCGGAAACAATCACTGCATCATAGCCCATCGCGCGAATCTGCGCGATCCGGGCAGCAAAAATATTGTCATTCTCTGCCATATTCTGCAAATATAACAAAAAATACGGTAATCATCAATCTCCGCTTTCCCCGTCTCGACGCTGTGGCGGATAATATGCTGGCTTTTAATAAATTCCACAAAATCGGTTGCGTATTTTACGCCTTTCGCGCAGCAAGTTGGGGCCAGTCGACGGGAGCCTCGACGGTGATTTCTGTATGGCGGACGGGATGGAGGAAGGTGATGCGGCGGGCGTGGAGAGAGATGCCGCCGTCGGGGTTTGAGCGGGGTGCACCGTATTTCAGGTCGCCCTTGATGGGGCAGCCGATAGCCGAGAGCTGACAGCGGATCTGATGGTGGCGGCCTGTCAGGAGTTCTATCTCCACCAGATGATAGCGATCTGTATCACGGAGGACTCGATAGCGCAGGCGGGCGAGTTTGGAGCCATTGCGTTCCCGGACGTATGCATAACTCTTGTTCTGCTTCTCGTTCCGGTAGAGCCAATGTTGCAGTTCACCTTCGGCTGGATCCGGACGGGCGCAAGTGAGGGCCCAATAAGTCTTATGAACGTTGCCCTCGCGGAACATGGCGTTGAGCCGTTCCAGGCATTTCGACGTCTTGGCAAAGACGGCAATGCCGCTGACCGGCCGGTCCAAGCGATGCGGCACGCCCATAAAGACATGCCCAGGCTTTCCATCGCGTTGTGCGATGAATGCCTTCAGCGTTTCACTCAGCGGCTCGTCTCCCGTCTTGTCTCCCTGAACGATCTCCCCCACCCGCTTGTTCAGAATCAGCAGATGATTATCTTCGTATAAAATGCGGCTTGCCAGGTCGGCGAAAGCCTGCTCACCTAATTCTCGATAAACCATGTTGCAAAAATACGAAAAATACTGTACGGCCGTCCATTTTTCGCTGCAATGTACGCAGTTGGTTTTCAGACGTTTATAAAAAGTGATCCCCCTCAAAACGAGGGGGATCACTTTGCATAATCCGCTGACTGTCAGATGCGTCCGTTGCAGCGGAGAATGGGGGTCGCAGTGGATTTACTTGACTTCTTCGTAGTCGACGTCCTCAGGGCCGTTGTTGTCGGACGAGCCGCCATTGTCCTGCGGACCCTGCTGGCCACCATAGCCTGCACCGTTGCCGCCGTAACCGGCACCCGATCCGCCATAACCGCCGGCGTTACCCTGCGGTCCTTGCTGCTGGGCAGCGCGGGCCATGTCTTCGCTGGCTGCATGCCAGGCATTGTTCAGGGCTTCCGTCGCCCGTTCGATGTCGGCCAGATTCTGGCTCTTGTGGGCTTCCTTCAACATACCGAGGGCATTCTCGATGGCGCCTTTCTTGTCGGCCGGGATCTTGTCGCCATAATCCTTGAGGTTCTTCTCGGACTGGAAGATCATGGCGTCAGCCGCGTTGATCTTGTCGATCCGTTCCTTCTCGGCCTTATCAGCGGCCTCATTGGCTTTCGCTTCATCGCGCATCCGCTTGATTTCGGCGTCAGACAGACCGGACGATGCTTCGATACGGATCTTCTGTTCCTTGCCGGTAGCCTTGTCGCGGGCAGACACGTTCAGGATGCCGTTGGCGTCGATATCGAAAGAGACTTCGATCTGCGGTACGCCACGCGGGGCCGGGGTAATGCCGTCGAGGTTGAAGCGGCCGATGGTCTTGTTGTCGCGGGCCATCGAACGCTCGCCCTGCAACACGTGGATTTCCACGGAAGGTTGGTTGTCGGATGCCGTCGAAAAGATCTCACTCTTGCGGGTCGGGATCGTGGTGTTGGCGTCGATCAGTTTGGTCATCACGCCGCCGAGGGTCTCGATACCCAGCGAAAGCGGAGTGACATCGAGCAGCAGCACGTCCTTCACATCGCCGGCGAGGACACCGCCCTGGATAGATGCGCCCACGGCCACCACCTCATCGGGGTTCACGCCTTTGCTCGGGGTCTTGCCGAAGAAGCGCTCGACAATCTGCTGGACAGCCGGGATACGGGTGGAACCGCCCACGAGCAGGACTTCGTCGATGTCGGAGGTCTGCAGGCCTGCGTCACGCAGTGCCTTGCGGCAAGGCTCGATGGTCGCCTGGATCAGATCGTCGCAGAGCTGTTCGAACTTGGCACGGGTCAAGGTCTTGACCAGGTGCTTCGGAACGCCGCCCACCGCCGTGATGTACGGCAGGTTGATTTCGCTCGAGGTCTGGCTCGACAGTTCGATCTTCGCCTTCTCGGCCGCCTCTTTCAGGCGCTGGAGCGCCATCGGGTCCTGACGGAGGTCGATGCCGTTCTCGTTGCGGAACTCTTCGGCCAGCCAGTCGATGATCTTGTGGTCGAAATCGTCGCCGCCCAGGTGCGTATCACCGTTGGTGGATTTCACTTCGAAGACGCCGTCGCCGAGTTCCAGGATGGAGATATCGAACGTACCGCCACCGAGGTCGAACACGGCCACCTTCATATCTTTGTTCTTCTTGTCGAGACCGTAAGCCAAAGCTGCGGCCGTCGGCTCATTGATGATTCGTTTCACGTTGAGACCGGCGATTTCGCCTGCCTCTTTGGTGGCCTGACGCTGGGAGTCGCTGAAGTAAGCCGGCACAGTGATAACGGCTTCTTTCACTTCCTGGCCGAGGTAATCCTCCGCCGTCTTCTTCATTTTCTGCAGCACCATGGCGCTGATTTCCTGCGGCGAATACAGTTTGCCGTCGATATCTACACGCGGGGTGTTGTTGTCGCCGCGGACCACTTTGTAGCTCACGCGGTCGGTTTCCTTGGTCACGCGGTCGAAGGTCTCGCCCATGAACCGTTTGATCGAGTAGATGGTCTTCAACGGGTTGGTCACAGCCTGACGCTTGGCCGGGTCGCCGATCTTCCGCTCGCCGTTTTCGGCGAAGGCAACCACACTCGGCGTGGTACGTTTGCCTTCAGAGTTGATGATGACGGTCGGCTCGTTGCCTTCCATGACCGCTACGCAAGAGTTCGTAGTACCGAGGTCAATTCCAATGATTTTTCCCATGATTGTTTTCTCCTATTTTTACTTTTATTACTTTCGTTTAACAATAAGGCGCCGATGCATGTTTCGCACCGACGCCCTACTGTTTAACGAAGATTGTGCCAGCCGCCCCGGACTGACAATGTGTCATAAATTGCAGTCTTGACTCCCGAAAACGTGGCACAGTTCCGCGTGTACGTCCTTCAAAAAAGGTCCGGAGCAGAGTTGCTCGGAGGGCAAACCCGGGACTGTGAGGTTCGCTTCGATGACCTTCAAGTGTCCGTCCGTGTCCAGTACCATGTCCCAACCCACAATCCCGCACTGCGGCAGGAACCGCTTATGGAAAGACTCTGCAGCGGCAAGCATGGAAGAATAACCCGGTACAATGACCGAGGCGAATGGAGTGCCCCCGTCCGTTGCACTGAAAGGCTGTGCATGATCATCCCATCCCGTATCTTTCAGTCGTCCATCAGGCTGGATGCCGATGAAATAGCTGCTGTTCCAGTTATCGACCTGGCTTCCTGCCTTGCCGATCTTCTGCAGTGCTGCGCAAGTATAAGTACCTCCCACATAAACCGAAGTAACCCGGCAGCAGTTCAACGACGTGGGATTCAACTGGCGGACGGCAGGATGCTGCGCGATAATCTCCTGCACGATGAAATCCTGCGTGGCACCGGCAAATACGCCGGTCAGCCAGGCCGCACCGGCCTGCGGCACTTTGTCCAGACGAATCAGACGCACGCCCTTTCCACACATGCTTTCCAGAGCCGGTTTGATGACAAAAGCCCCGTGTGTCTGCAGGATCTTCCAGGCATTGTCCAGCGACAACGGCTGCAAGTTGGCGTCGAACAGTTGTCCGTTCACGCAGCGGACATACACTTCCGGGAAGGGAATCTCTGGAAAATAGACGTCCAGCAGCGCCTTGTTCTCCAGCGAACAGACTTCCCGATAAGGATTGATCCGTGCCCGGAGCGCATTGAACTGATTGACCGACCCCAGAAAATAGGGGTCGAATCCATATACCTTCTTATACAGGCGCGCCCAATACAGATCCGAGCGGTCGATACGGAGGAAAGGCCAGGTGTGCCGAAGCGTCCTGATTTCCGCATCCGTCAGGGACGGAAGCGCCACGTCGCGCAATTGCCGCCGGTCTTCCCGGCGCCAATGCGCCCGTTCATGCATTGCACGCACCCGCGTTAGCGCCGCATGTGCCAATTCCACCCCAAAAGAACTCATCAGAAATAGCGTTTTATCTGTCCCATCGGTCCATGGACCGCCTGGATCATCGAGATTTCCCAGCGGTCGTTGCCTTCAATAATGATTGGCCCGCGCGGCGTGATCGCCACGTCCCAGCCGATGGAATGATTGCGGTACATCAGCTTGTGCAGTGACACGACCATCGCTTCGGCCTCATGATAAAAAGGCAGTTCATACCCGGCAAAGACGACATGCGTGTCGGGATGTTCCACAGTCACAGTGCCGTAACCTGGTTTCATAACCCCGCGATCAAGCAATCGCCCGGACTTGTCGATACCGACAATCACGCCGCCTTTGGCCCAATTGTCTACGGCGTTTCCCACCCGGCCGATCCGTAGCAGCGGACCGAATGCGTGTACCTCCCCGTTCCGGTCCATAACCGTATGGAGCCGCAGCGTGTTGACGCAAGACGGGCACAGGGCAGACAGTCTTTCGTGCTGGACCACATAATCTTGCACCAAATAGTCCGCCGACACGAGCCGTGCTGCCACCGATTCTGCAGTCGTCACGTTGCCATCAACCCGAATCTCGCCATGCCGCACCTGAAGGCGGAATCCCCCGGCTCCCATCATGCCGCCAACTGGCTTGGCGAATGCGTCGAGATCGGTCGAAAAAAGACCCTCAAGGCTGGACACAGAAGGATCTGCATACAAATCCTTTCCACCCCGCACATACAGCAATACCCGTGGCGTCGGATATCCCAATTGCCTCAGGAACAGAAAAAAGTAGAATTTGTCCTGGTTCAGGACCCGACCGGTCATCCGGCCTTCATACGCATCAAAACCGGGATTTTGAAAATTCAGCTGATCCACCCGGTATAGGAAAGCGCGATACGGAACGATATACTCCCCCATCTGCGTCCGTGTCATCTCTGCCCGGTCGAAGCCGTAAGGATAATAGTACTCCTCCAGATAGCCATACTTGAAAAAGAAGCGGAGTTGATCGTGGACGATCCGCAACCGCGATTTATGGGCGGCTTCCGGATAATACGACGCCTGGCGCCCCAACAGCTTCCTGCAGGATACCAGCCATTTCAGTTTCAGAATCAGGGAGTGAAGCATCAGCAGGTCAAATGGTTTCTCCGCCGTATTCCAGGTGCGCGCCCGTCAGCGTGGCGACAATGATCCGGAGATCAGTCCAGAAGGAATAGTGGTGGAGATAGTATCGGTTGATCCGCACTTTGTCGGGGAAGATCACCTCATCGTTGTATCGTTCGGGGTCCGGCACGGATGCGAGAATTTCTTCTTCATTGCGGTATTTCAGCGAGGCGGGGCCGGTGATTCCGGGGCGAAGCTGCAGCATTTCCCGGTCTTCGCCTTGCAGCTGGTCGGCATAGCCCGGCACATCGGGCCGGGGACCCACAAAACTCATGTCCCCACGCAGGACATTCCAAAGCTGCGGCAGCTCGTCAAGTTTGTAGCGGCGTAATTTGGCGCCTAACGGTGTAATACGCACATCGCCCGCCACGGACACTGTGGATCCACCACCCTCGGGTGACATCGTGCGAAACTTGTACATGGTGAAAAGTCGTCCGTCCTTCCCCACCCGTAACTGAGAAAACAACGCCGGACCCCCGGGCATCCGGACTTTCACCAACAAGGCAATGACCAGCATCACAGGCCAGAGCAACAAAAGCCCGAGCAGCGAGGCAATCCGGTCGAAAAGATACTTCACGCGCATCCGCTCATTTCTTAACGAATGGCAAAGATAGCAAACCAATCAGAGATCCGCAACCATAGGAGAGGTGCAGGATCAAAAAACTTTGCAATAGCCGGAAGAACGACAAATGCTTTTCGCGTGCGAGTTTGAGGCTGATTGCCCCGAGAAGCGCCCCATAAGCCAGCAGGCTGGCCAAGGCTACCCAGAGTGCCGGACGCCAGAAGATCCCCACAATCAGCGGAATGAGCAGCGACAGGACGAACAGGAGCGGCACGAAGTGACGTGGTGACAGCGATGTCAGCTTGCCTGTGATCCAAACGGTCAGCAGGTTCCATTTGCCGTTCGCGAAATTGTTGGCCGCCAGTCCGGCAAAGGTTTCCCGCGCATAATAAGTACAGAAGGTATCCGGAATGATATAGATCTTGCCGCCGCCTCGAATCACGCGCTTGTTGAGTTCGATGTCCTGGTTACGGACCAGGCGCACGTCGTAGCGGCCATACTTGTCGAAGGTTTCGCGCTTCCAGCAGCCAAAAGGAACGGTATCCACCTCCCTCACTTCATCGACACCCGTGCGGAACACGGAGTTTCCTACGCCGAAGCGGTTGCAGAGCACCTCGCGGATGGCCAGTGTCTTGGGCGTTTTATGCAGTACGTCAGTCTTGCACACGGTTCCCACATCTGCGGCATCCAGTTCGTAGAGCCGACGGACCAGCGCGGAGAAGTAGTTCGGCTCGTAACTTGTGTGGGCGTCAATGCGGATGATCACTTCGCCGCGCGAAGCATCTATGCCCCTGTTCATAGCCCAGGAAACGTAGCGCTCGGGATTGTCGATGATGCGGACATAGGGACAATGCGTCTGGTAGGACTGGATGATTTCACGGGTCCGGTCGGTACTCATGCCGTCGACAAAGAGCACTTCGAGATCATCCTGGGGATAATCCTGCTTCCGGATTGAGTCGAGGCAACGGGCCACATAGGTTTCTTCGTTGTATATGGGGCAAATGACAGAGAGCATACGCTAGCGGGCAATGAGTTCGTTTTGTTTGAGTTTCCAGTTCCAGGACCGCACGAAGACCTTGAGCGATTCAGCCTCCGGCAGCGGCAGGTTCGACAGTCGTACCTTGACAGACGCCGGATGAATCGTCAGGTTGCGTACATCCACGTTCCAGGTGTTTTCCACCGTCGGGCGGTCCAGTCCGTTGAAATGGAGCAGGAACCACAACGTCAGGTGCTTGGGCGCTTCCACTTCCAGCCCGTCGAGCAGAACGCTCGGCAGATACTTTCCGGCCAGTTCGGGGCGTTCGTTCGGCTCGTAAGTCATCCGGCCGGCATTGATGAACCAGGGCCGCTGACCGTCGATCTTCATGGTGCAGTCCTTGATGATGATTTCGAAGAAGGTGAAGGCATTATAGGAACCCTCAAAGAGCACTGGCACGAAATCGATGAACTGGCATTTCTCGAAGGTCAGGAAACCGTAGAACGAGGCGAACTGGTTGTAGAGATGCCGGAAGGTCGTGTTGACGCAGTAGATGTCACGTCCGTAGCAATGGACGTCGAGCCGGTTGATGTCACTGTCTTCCACCTGGGCACCGTTGATATTGTTGTTTCCGAAGATGCCCCAGGCGGCTTCGGCTTTCAGCCGGACAAAGCGCGATTTCCACACATTGTCCATGGCGATGCCATAGCCGTAATTGTCGCTGCGGGAGTAGGTCCCGTCGATGGTCACGTCAGTGAAAAGGACGTTGGTGCAGTTTCGTACCGCAAAGATCTGGTCGGCCGTCATCGTGGTGGAAGCAGGCGTCACGACCCGTACGTTCTCCACCAGGATATTGTTCTGGTTCTGGAACAGGAAAGCATAGGTCTTCCGCGTAGAGCCCTCTGTCCGCAGCAGGGTCAGGTTGCGCACCTCTTTGCGTGTCAAGGTCACGATGCAGAACGATGCTTTCGGATCAGAGACTTCACTGGTATAGGGCTGTATAGGCTTGTTTCGCGCCACTCCGTTGCGAAGCAGCGTGATGTCGCGTCGCGTAGCGCCATAACTGTATCCCCGGCGCTGCTTTACCCACGGCGTCCGGTCTTCCACTACGAGCAGTTTCATCCCCTCGTTCAGTCCGGGCACCTTCTTAAAATCCCATCCCGCGATGACGTCGCGGTCCAGTTCAAGCGCCCTGAGTTCCTGACTCATTTGGAATAGGAAACCGCTGCGCGCGGTATTATGGACGGTCAGCACCAGACCGGCGAAATCCGTCACCTCGGGGAGCGGAATCGGCTCCGAACCCACCGGAACCTCGATCTCCAGCGAGTCGATGCCCGCATAAGAGACAGGACGCCCCTGCACAAGCGCCGACCTATGGGCCCGCATCAGTACGGCATAGCGTTCCGTACCTGTACGAGCGTTTTCCAGGCCGAAATCCAATGGAGAGACCGGCTGAGCCTGCACGAAAACGGCAGACAAAAGGCTAATGGCTGGCAGGAGCAGCCGCCAAAATCGTTTCATAGAGTTCCAGATAATGTTGCGCTATTGTTTCCCAGGAATAATCCGGGAAGTGCACGAGCGAAGAAACCGCTTCATATTGCGGGCGGTTGCGGAGAATCGTCGCAATGCCACGGGCAATGTCGGATTGGGACAGCGGATTAACGCGCTCCCCCACCCGTTTGTCGAGCAGCCCGTCGATTCCCTGGCCTCGGGTGTACACCACGGGCAGATTCTGGGAAAGGGCTTCCAGATAGACGAGTCCGAACGTCTCGAAAATCGACGGCATGGCAAATAGCGTATGCTGGCGGTATACAGTCTGCAGCTTTTCTTTGTCATAGATGGGTCCCAAGTACTGCAGCCGCTCAGGATGCTGCCGAACAGCCTCCAATACATGCTTCTCACGGCCGCCGCGTCCGCCGACCAGTGTCAGCCGGATGTCAGGGAACTCTCCGGACAACGACTCGACCGCCCCGATCAGGCGTTCTACATTCTTGTTTACGTTGAAGCGTCCGACGTAGAGCAGGGCGTGATTGTCGGGTGCATGTTCCGCCGTCACATGGGTCAGCCACCAGTCATCGATGCCGTTGGTCTGCATCACGAATTTGTCACGCAAGTCGGGCAGCATCCCGCGAACGACAATGCTCCGGCAGAACTTCTCCTGCATCGCTTTCGAAAGAAAGACAATCTTCGCGGCGTGCCTAAGCACGCGGCGACCAGCCGGCCAGGTATGCGGGGCCACCTTCATAAACTCGTTCACGTCGGTGTTGCGAACCGTCACGACATAGGGGATGCCATATCGACGATAGAGCTGGTACGCCAAGGGTCCGTCGCTGAAGAGCGTTGTTGCGTGGCACAGATCATAATTGTCCAGGTCGGGCAATTCAGCCAATTGCCGCCCGACAGTTCGCTGCTTCAGGTGATACAGGAACCGATGGATCGTTCCCAGTCCGCCCCGATACACAAAGCTCGTACGTTCTCCGGCAAATGCGTTTTTTCCATCCATCCCTGTACCCCGGTAATAGGTGAAGACCGTCTGCGACACGCCCAGCCGATCGAGCCTCCGGTAGAGGTTCGTATGCACAGGACTGTCGTAAAAGTCGTTGCAGATATGGAGAACGCGCATGGCCGTCAAGAATTAAAGCCGGGCATCAACTAGGTCACGGGGCAGCACACCTTTCACGTCATAAACTACCCCGCCTTCTCGGACCAGTTTCCGCACGTCGAACGTCTCGAAATCTTTGTGTGCCACCGCCAGGACAACAGCGTCAAACGGGCCTTCCGGCAGATTGCCGGTTACCTTCGCGTCATATTCGCGCAGAACCCGCTGCGGATCAGCCCAAGGGTCAAAAACCGTGATATTCTGCGTATATTCCTGGAAAGTGTGGATGATGTCGATGACCTTCGTGTTGCGGATGTCCGGACAATTCTCTTTGAACGTAAAGCCCAGAATCAGGATGCGAGCATCTTTCACCAATACGCCCTTGCGGTTCATCGCCTTGATGGTTTGCTCGGCCACGTAGGCACCCATGCCATCGTTCAGCCGGCGGGCCGACGACATCACGCGGGGCAGCACCCCGTATACCTGGGCCTTCTGAATCAGATAGTAGGGATCAACGCTGATGCAGTGCCCGCCAACCAGGCCGGGGCTCAGCTTGATGAAGTTCCACTTGCTCGAGGCGGCCTCAATCACGTCGTGGGTGTCGATGCCCATGACGTTGAAGATTTTGGCCAGTTCGTTCATGAAGGCGATGTTTACGTCGCGCTGGCTGTTCTCGATAATCTTCGACGCTTCCGCCACCTTGATGCTCGGGGCCCGGTGCGTCCCGTTTACCAGGACTGCGTTATACACGCGGTCCACAAGATCAGCAATCTCGGGCGTGCTGCCGGAGGTCACTTTCTTGATCTTCTCTACCGTATGCTCGCGGTCGCCCGGGTTGATGCGTTCGGGCGAATAACCGGCGTAGAAATCGACATTGAACTTGAGCCCTGAGACGCGTTCGACCACTGGCAGGCACTCTTCCTCCGTTACGCCGGGATAAACGGTCGATTCATACACAACCACGTCGCCTGGGGCGATGACACAGCCCACCGTTTCGCTGGCGCCCTGCAGCGGGCGCAGGTCGGGATGGTTGTTGGCATCAACTGGTGTAGGCACGGCCACCACATAGAAATTGCAGTCGCGGATGGCCTCCAAGTCGGTCGTACAACGGAAGCCGTGCTCGCGGATAGCGGTCTGCAGCAACTCGTCCGGCACTTCGCAGGTCGCATCGTGCCCGGCCATCAGCGTCGCTACACGCGTCGCATCGCGGTCATAGCCAATCGTGGGAAATTTTGTGGAAAACAGGCGCGCCAGGGGCAAGCCGACATAGCCCAGGCCGATAACGCAAATACGGATTGGATTCATTTCAAGGATGATAGATTTGTCGCTGCATGGCGAAGCCGCAAAGCAAAAAAGGCATGATCTCCACCGTGCCGGGACCGAACGGAGCCGAAGGCTCCAGCAAACTGCAGAACATGGGAATGATCAGGATATAGGACCCCATATTGAAAAGAGAGTCATCTTTGCGGGCAACGCCCCGGATACAGTGCAGCAAATAGACGAAATAGATCCACAGATACGGAATGGCCAGAATGATACCGTAACGGACCAGTCTGAGCAGCACATAATTGTGAATCAGTTTGATACCGGAATACTTGAACAAAGCGCCCTCCAGAGGCTGGCGCCGAATGAACTGGATGGCCTGCACGTTGCGCTCGTGCCGGTTGGTCGAGAGCTGGTTGATCAGATCGCTGCTGACGGTCAACTCGTCGTCTTCCAAGTCGGTTGACTTGAGCAACGAATCGACCACCAAATGGTTGATCGTACTGAAGAAACAGATATAGACCACCAGGCCGATCATCACCGCCCGGCGTTTTTGCTTCCGCGTCCAGCGTTGCATCAGCAGAATGCCGCAGAAAAGCACATAGCCTACCAGCGCAGTCCTGCAACGGACCACGACCAGAATGACAAGAATCAGCGCCGCCATGCCCAGGTAAATCAACCGCCTTTTTCTCCGCATGGGCTGCAGGCTCAGATAAAAAGCCATGCCGCCGCCGACGGCTACAATGGCACCGACCTGATTCTTGCCCGTAATGGCGTTGGCGTTTACGGAGAGAGAGAACGATCCCAAATAAGTCAAAATAGCCATCATTCCTAAAAAAACGGTGCCCACGCAATAGACCGTGCATAGTTTCTTGAACTCTCGGGGCTGGAAATGGACCCGCCCCCCCACCATGACCATCATCAGGACAATGGCCAATGGGGTCAGGTCGCCTACCTTGAAACGCAGTTTGAAAGCCAGGGAAACGACATATTGCAAAAAAACCAGCGCCAATGCCAGCAAGGTCTTCTTCGTCAGGGAATGCTTGAGGATAAAGTCCAGTTTGAAGGTCAGATAGACCAAAATGCCCATCAAGCCAAACAGGACATAGCGCAAGAGGCTGTACAAACCGGAATTATAAATTGCCGGGATGTACATCACCATCGTCGTCAGCAATGTCGCGTAGACGAGGCCCTGCTTGAGCTTGAGGACTTTGATTTTCATGGTCTTGAAGCCGTCGGCAAATGCACGAGGTTTCCAAAGAACAGATCGGTCTCCGGGAGCCGTCCGGTATCGAATCCGCCGGAAGGCGTGAAGGTCAGTTCACCGAACCAGGCATGACCGTTCTCCAGGTAAAAATCTGCTCTGACAAACGGGAAGGGTTGCGACAGGATTTCGGCATAACGGAAGAGATCGTCCATTCCCTCCGGCTTCGGAATGGTAAACCCTTCCGGTGCCTCCCGGCCTTGGCGGTTAAAACGTTGCAGTTCCCAGTTCCGGTCAAAAAAGTAGAAAGACGGGCGTTGTTCCCCTACCCGTCCATGGCAGCAAAGGACATACAGCGCCTTGCCGCCAAAACAATAAATCTTATAATCGTCGGGCTGGCCGCCATCTTCCGTCTCGATGTACTGTTCACAAAGCAGCCGTTTCTCCATGTCGTACTGTGGTTCAGCCGATAATTTGTGGTATGGAAGCCTGCCGAAACGGGACAACTCCTGCTCCACGGCATGGCGGTCTACCTTTTCTTTGTCCTTACAGATAAAATTGCCTCCGGCCCCGAAATTCCATTTCAGGACAAAACGCTGCGGCAACGTATCCCAGGCAATCTCACGGGGATCCCGATAAACCGCGATCAAGGGGTTCAAGAGTGTATCCAGGCCACAGGATGATACATAGTCCCGTACCCGCAACTTGTCGGCGCATTGTCTCACCAGCACATTGTCGCGATAGTAATGCAGTTTCATCCACTGGATTTTCTCATCGAGCGTGCGTGGGTCCGACAAGTCCAGTTTGCGATGGAGGTAATAGCGGAACAGCAGCCGAAGCTGGAGCTCCGGTGAGATTCTGTAGAGCAATGATCTGATAGCCAGATTAATCGTGGATCGATCGTTCATGACCTATTTGTAGTAGCGGATCCGCTTCAGCGGATCAATTCCCATGACACGCTGCACGGTCTCCTGAAACCGTTTTTTAACGCCGACCTTCAAAGGAGCCTGCAAGCCGCCGTCGAAATCAGGCGCATGATTTCCTTCAATCAATTCTATTCCGCCGCCGCGCAGCACGGCCACATCCCATCCGGCAAAACGGATGCCCGGCATTTGCCGGGTCGCCCTGCGACAGACATCCAGCACGGCCTCCCAAGCGGGTACCTGAAAACCGACAATCGGCACATCTGTATCGGGATGGCGTTCATAGCGCCGGTTCCGGTTGTCGATGGCCGCCATTTCAATCTGCCCCGTCGCCAGATTGACCGGGGCATAAATGCCACCGGCGTGGGTATTGTCGATCACACTGACACCAGTCCCCATCCGCAGGATTGCACCGAATATTTCGCAGCGATCCTTCTCGGAAACCGTCACGACACGAAGGGTATTGAGTGAAGCTGGATGAAAAGCCGCTAACTCGTCGCATGAATGAATATACTCTTCGATCAGCAAGTGGTCGGACACGCATTTCCGATAGACAGACGCTGCATCGTTTCCTCCGGCTCCATGCAATTTCAAGATGCCGGCACCCCGTGCCCCATCTATCGGCTTGGCAATACAGCCGGCGCCGGAGAACAATCGGGTAAACGCTGCCTCAGACAAGTCGGAAGCCAACGCCCACCGCCGGTGTACAAACGGCGCGAACCGTTTCAGAAAAAGCGGCTTATTGCGAAAAACGTTCCGGACCTGGCCGTTGCCCAGTGCCCGGTAGATACAATGCGCCTCGGAATTGGAGAGGAAAGCTGCGCGCTGCGTTTCGTCCATGCGCCAGAACTCATAACTGTACATGTACTCTGAATAAGTCACGCGGTGACGGCGCAATGCATTGCGATAATCGGACAGGTTTCCGTGCTCAGGCTTTTCCAGCGTAAACCGTTCCAGCGCATCTTCCAGAAACAGTCGCTGTTCTTCCAGCCAGATCCGCGGTTCCCGGATAGCCGGCACGGTATCGACAAGTGACTTAAGAGGCTGCAGCGGGGATTTCATCTTACCAGCGTGGATTCAATTCGTTGGGACGACGGTACAATTCCCGGAGGATCCGGTCGGTATAGACGCCGAAAGCCGGTCCCGCCGCCGTCTGGCTCAGTTCCGTACAAACGTTCCATTCTACCAGAAGCGGCATACCGTCGGCCCGGACAGACATATCCCAGCCTATCAGATTGAAAAAAGGCAGCGACAAGTGCAGTCGTTTTACCGTTTCGATCACGGCTTCATATTGTGGGATCTCGTATCCTTCGAGCCGGATACCGGCATCCGACACTTCCACTTTGTCCACGCCCGGTGCTCCATAAGCGTAGCGGTCGAGCCGTCCGTCCGGATGGATCAGCGCACTGATGCCACCAGCGCTCTGGTTGTCAATTTCCTGACCGGCCCTGCCGATCCGGATGACAGCGTATGGCACCAGAATCTCCATATCGGAACGGTAAGTCAGCACCCGGATGGTATTGACTGACGACGGATTCAATGCGGCCAAGGCCGGGTGTTGCGCAATGAAGCGCTGGATGCACCAGTTCTTGCCGTACCGGTCAAACAGTTGCGAGAGGTTCAACCCATCGACATTGGTCTTTCCTTCGTGGACTTCCAGTTTTCGTACCCCGTTTCCGTGGGTGTCGAGCGAAGGTTTGATCAAGCAGTCCGTCAGATTCCGGCAATGCGCCAGCGCTGTTTCCCGGGTGACCGCCTCTCCGCCGACATAGAAGTAGCCGTTCATGTTCTTGACCACAACCTCCGGGTGCGCGACGCCACTCAGATACTTTTCTGCCATGTTCTTGTCGGCATAGGCGTCCCGATATCCCCGGCGGTTCGCTCGATAAAGCAGCGATACTTTATAGAGGCTTGTCGGGATATATTCCTTTGAATAAATGCCGTTTCGGGCATAGAAATAGCGGTGCCACAGCAGGGAGACCTTCTTTCCGGTTCTCTCCCTGAAATAGTCCAGGATCTCCTTTTCCTGCTTTTTCGTCAGGGTCGGAACCCCCGGCTTTCCTTCATAGAGAGTCTCGTAGGCCTTCCGGATCGGATCATAAAACGACCGCTCCAGCCGTCGTCGGTTGATGGCGTCACGCAGGGTTCTGAAGAGTGAAAGCATGTGTTTGACTGGATTAAAAGATCATGCGGAAGGTATCCGGGTGGCGCTGGGCCTCCCGGACAATCGTTTCGGTCAGTTCGCCAAAAGCCGGTCCGTGGGCGGTCTGGCTCAGGTCCGGGGCCCGGTTCCATTCAATCATAACCGGAAGTCCTTTCTCGTCGATACCGAAATCCCAGCCGATGAGATTGAAATAAGGCATCCGAAGATGCAGCTCTTTGGCCAACTGCAAAGTCTCCGCAAAAGCGGGAATCGGGAAGCCTGCCAGGGGCGTACCTACGTCGGTCTGGAGAATGCGCTTTTCCGCCGGAGAGCCATACGCACATTCCCGGATGCGGCCGGTAATCAGATCTACATCAGCGTTGATACCGCCGGCTGTCTCATTGTCGATACTTTTTCCTTTGCGTCCGATCCGGGCGATCACATACAGAATAAACACCTCGGTTCCCTGCCGGTACGACAGGACCCGCAGCGTATTGAGCGAAGTCGGGTTCAATTGCGCCATGCCCGCATGTTGGACGACTTTTTCCTGGACGATGAAATTGCTGTCATACGCATCCAGCAACGAGGCAACGGTCTCGCCGTTCTCCATCTTCCCGTCGGATGAAGAAAAAACGCGGATACTGTTGCCCCACATCCCCATGAGAGAAGGCTTGATTACCGCACCTGGAAGGGAGTCGCAACGCGCCAGCGCTTCCTCACGGGTCAGTGCCTTGTGTGCATCGAAGAAATAGCCGTTCATATTCTTGATGATTGTCCGGGGACGGTGGACATCGGCGAAGAGGGTATCATAGAAGCCTTTATCCACGTAAGCACGGGCAAACGGCCGGAAGTTGAGCCGGCAGATCAGGTCGCGGTGATAGACCGCCGTGGGGACATATTTCTCCGAAAAACAGCCGTTACGGGAATAGAAGTATTCATGCCAGTACAAGGGCACCGGTTTCCCGATCAATCCTTTCCAGTAGGCTTGAACAGCCTTTTTCTGTTCCGGAGACAGTGTCCGTCGCTCGCATTGCGCCAGTTTGCTCCGGATGTTCCGGATATCGGCTCGCCACCAGATGCGCTTGTGCGCGTATTTTTCCAGTTCGGTCAGCATGATCGATCAGTTTTCAAGAATGTGTTTGATTCGCTTGGCGCTCAGCCGATTCAGGCCCCTGCCCATCTCCCATTCCCGGCCGGTAGCTTTCCAGGCGAGATAGCAGTCGCGCACTTCCCGTCGCCAGCCCCGGCGGATAAAAAGTTGTCCGGTCATGTCCCAGAAGTCGTTGACCTCGATGATCAGCGGTCCTTCCTCGGTAATGGCTACATCCCAGCCTGCTGCTTTGCAGTATGGGAAAGCCTGCTGAAACCGGCACACTTCCGACTTGATTGCCTCCCAGTTTTCCACAACGACACCGTTCAACTGAGCGCCTGTGTCGGGATGCCGGTCGATATCGCGGATTTGCTGCAGACCGTCATACTGGATGGCATACTGCAGCCGGCCGGTTTCGACGTCGATGCAGGCATCTACATTACCCCCGCTTCCCGCGTTGTCCACGCATCGTCCGGAGCGTCCGATCTTGACAAAGGTCGCGATGATCCTGGCTTGTCCGTCCGGATAGAGCAGCGTCATGAACCGGACCGTGTTGACCGACGAGGGATTGAAGGCAGCAAACTGCGCGGTCTGACGAACCACACGCTCGAACAGCATTGGCTCAGTCCCAAGCAGCGACGGGTCGAATTCGCGTCGGTCGAACAGTTCAACACGCTCGCCATGCGCCCCTTCCGCTGCTTTAACTACGAACCGGTCTGCCTGCTTCTGCCGCAGGACCTCCTTCACCCCATTCAAATCGGTTACGATGCGCCGGTCGGGAGACGGCAGTCCATCCGGATAATAGCAGCAGAGTAAGTCGGTCGTCCGGATTCCCATCCGTTCAAAAAGTTCGTGGGCGAAGAATTTGTTCCGCGAAAGGATATAGTACTTCTTGGGATTCAATACATCCAGATAGACACGCTCCTCGTTCATGCCCAGAAAATTGTCCCGCAGGGCTGCCGGCTGTGACCACAGCGCATACGCTTCGTATTCTTCCCGGCGTACTGCGTGATCTGACCAGAAGGATTCACAGTCGGCGATCAGCCAGTCGGGGGAAAGACCGGTTCGACGCGCGATGGGTTCTGCCCAGTCGCGAAGTTCGCGGCGCCACTGGAAATGATTTTTTAATTTTTTGAACATCAGACAGTTTTTCTATTCTTTCTAAACCATCGCTTCATACGAATCCGCAGGGCCTGGACATAGCGGTAAGGCAGGTGTTTCATCAGAAAATGCTGCCAGGTCAATGCGCAGGACATGGATTTCTCCGCCAGTGCGAAGTCCACATGGTTCCGCTCATCCATCCGGGTCAGGCGGTACTCGGTATGGACTATTGAGCCCTCATTCAGTTCCGCCTTTACCACCATACCATAGCGGGCCAGGGAGGGCCATCTCTTGTATGTCAACTCCGATACGGCCGGAAAGTTTTCTGTAACCGGTAATTCTGACAATTGAACGGGCTCTGCCGGATAATATGTCACGCGGAGCGGTGGCGCCAGCAACCGGTCCGGAAAGAGGAAATTACCCATACTGTAAGCTATTGCTTGCCCCTGGCCATTGACTACAGGCTGCACGCGATGCGGATGACTGCCCAAAACCAGACAGCAGCCAGCCTGAATCATGCGTCTGGCCATCTGCCAGCACCAATCCGTGGTTTCGTACGTATGCTCTCTCCCCCAATGCGGCATTACTACCACATAGTCATATTGCGCTTTTGCCTGACGGATCTGCGCAAGGGTCCATGATTCTCCCATCGGATTCACGCCGGGAGCTTCTTCCGTGGCGAACGGGACATATCCCATATAGTTATGTCGGTCACAGAATGCCAGGAATGCGATGCGCTTTCCGCCGACTTCCACGACTGCCGGACGCGCCGCTTCGGCCAGATTCCGGCCAGCCCCACAATGGCGGATGCCCAATGCATCGAGCTGTCCAAGGGTCTGCAACGCCTGTTCTGCCCGCAGATCGAAAAAGTGGTTGTTCGCCAGGCTGACAACATCCAGCCGCAGTTCCTTCAGCCGTTGCAGGTCGGAAACTGGTGCGAAAATAATGTCGCCATAACGGCACATCTTCTCGTTCAACAGCGTCGCGCCGTCCCCGATGGCACACTCCAGTGTTCCCACACGCAAATCCGCATCTCCCAGGTATTGCAGAACCTGTTGGCTCACGTACGGTTCTGTCCGACCGTGCAGCAGGCCTCCAGGCATGATATCTCCGACGGCGGCAATCCGGATCATTTATACCAGGCAAGAATTCGGTTGAAAAAACGGTTGCGGCGGGAAGACCGGACAGTCTGGTCCAGCACGGCCTGGGTCTTTTCGCCAAACAGCGGGCCATTGGCAATCTGATGGATATCGGCGCCGCCATAGCACAAATTAACCTCGATCAGCACGGGTTCGCCAGCCTCGTCGACAGACAAATCCCAAGAGATCAGTTTCGAAATCCGCAAGAAACGGTTCGACAGGCGCAGCACCAGTTCCCGGCAACGGTCGTAACTAGGGATGGTACAGCCGGCAAAGACACATCCCTGCGGATGGGCGGCAAACGCTTCCCCGCGTTTGTTATAGGCAAACGGCTTGAGTGAACCGTCTGCATTGATTCCACAGAACAGGCCACCTTGGCCGGCATTGTCCAGCCGGTTCCCATTGACGCCCATACGCAGAAGTGCAGAAAGTACTTCCGTCCGGCCCTCCCAGTGGCAGGTGACGATTCGGATGGAATTGATGCTGTCGGGATAAATCTTTGCGATGTCGGGGTGTTGCCGGAGCAGTCGTTGGATCACATAATTCTTGTGGCCGCGGAGCTTCTTCTCCAACGAATCCGGTCCTTCCGCTTCATCCCAGAAAAGAATTCCCGAACCGCCCGATGCGTTATAGGCAGGTTTCAGAATCACATGCCCCTCGGCGAGACAGGCAGACGCTACGGCCTCCAGCGAGGAGGAATCATACACGGCGTCAAAAAACTTTCCGTCAATGATCCGGGCGAGGGTTTCCGGGCGCCTGACATCATGGAAAAAGAGATCATACCAATTCTTGTCATCGAGCCGCAGCGCCGACTGCGTATCGTTGAACCAATCGTCCACCAGGCAATACTGGAGATCGAGCGGAATATAACGCGGGTCGAATTCGCCCGGATTCTCGCGCTGAACGCTGTTGTAAAACCGCAGCCAGCCCGGATCGATCCGGATACCCTTCCAAAAGCGGCGCAGGGAGACCTCGTCAATCGACTGATTTGCCGAGCGGGCTTTCTTGAGCGTTAACTGATCGGTCAGGTACGCTTTCCGGTAAAACGCTACCTCCAGAAAAGCGGCCCAGGCCGCCCGCCGCTTCCAACGACGCGATTTACGCATCAGGTGAGGATTCGATTTCATGCGCGCTGATTCATAGCTTGGTTCTCGGATAATGGAACGCCTGGTCCAATTCACGCTCTCGTTTCTTGTCCCAGACCCGGTGAAAACCGGTCGCTTTATAGACGGCCGGAACCCCCGCAATCATACTGAAGGGAGCCAGATCGGAAAAGTCATGGTTGACCAAGCTGTTAGAGGCAACCACGGTATCATCCGGTATTACCGCCCCTTTGGAGATTGTGGTACGATTGCCGATCCACACCCGGTCTCCGATATGTACCGGGGAAGTAAGCGGTTTGATGGGAGTATCTTCGCCGGGACGTTCCAGATAATGGAAGCTCGTGTCATACACCTGGCACTCCCAAGTGATACGCGCATCCGAACCGATGGTGATCCGCTCGAAACAGAAAATTTTCGTGTTCGATCCGATAATCGTTCCTTTTCCGCCCAACCACAGTTCAGCCCCTTCGGCCACAAGCACATACGAGCCGCGGAAGAAGGTCGCCTGACCAGCAAGTACGATCTTCCCGTTGAGAATCCAGTGGGTTTCTGCGACAGCAGTATCCACGTATTGCTTTCTGACGCCGATCCGGACCATACCGGTATAAGCAGGCCCTGCGAATTCCACCGATCCCTTCATTGAATGGAAACGGACACGTCCGTAGCAGAGCACGGGCAATTTCAGTGCAGTCCTCCATGGGAAGAAATGAAAATTGAACCGCAATGTTTTGATCACATTGCTCTTGAAAAGGGCACGAAGTCGATGCATCATAACCAATGGCGGATCATTAAAAGTTTCAGTTTCAGAGACAGTTTGTGAAGCTGCTTCCGCATCTTGGGCGGCAGGCTACACAAATCCAGGATATTGTCTCTCGATGCGTGGACATGCTGCCAGGACATCCGGAATTTACTGGAATGGAGTTCCAGACAGGCCACACGGCCATAGCGAGAAGCAGCCGGCCATACCGATCGGACCGGGGAATCGACCGGATAAGGATAACCCACCACGTCGGGAATCGTTTCCAGATCCACATCCGGACCAGGGTACCAGATCGGCCGGGGTGGTTGCAGAAAGAAATCGGGAAAAAGGAAGTTTCCCATACTGAAACAAACCGGTCTGCGATGGTGCCACACAACAGGTTGGATGCGATGCGTATGACTGCCCAGTACCGCATCCGCACCGGAACGAATCAACGCGCAGGCTAGTTCGACACAGCGCCACACGGGCGTGTAACGGTATTCCTGTCCCCAGTGCGGCAGCACAACCACCTGGTCGTATTGTTTTTTTGCCTCCCGGATCTCTTGCACTGCGCGATCCAGGATCAGGGGATTGACACCCGGCGTCTTCTCCCCTGCCGTGACGACATGGCCCAGATAGGGACCGTCGTGCATGCAGTAGGCGAAGATTGCTACGCGAAGTCCTTCTTTCTCCCATATGACGGGCCGGGCAGCTTCCCGGGCATCCATCCCGGCACCACAATGCAGGATTCCGCGCGCATCCAGTTGTTGAAGCGTATTGCGCAAACCTTCTGGGCCCAGATCCATCACATGATTGTTTGCCAGGGAAACGACGTCGAATCCCAGTTCGCAGATCCGTGCCAGATCCGTATCCCGGGCGTAAACAATGTTGCAACGCCCCGCCATCTTGACCGGGTCATAGGGATACTCCGCTGTCCCGATGGCCGCTTCCAGCGTTCCGATCCGGCAGTCAAAGCCACGCAGGAAAGCTGCGAGTCTGGGGGAAACACAGTCCTTCTGATATGGCAGGACACCGCCCGGCATCACATCACCGCAGACAAACAGTTTCAATTTCATTGCTCCACCTCCTTCTTCGTCTTATCCCAGAACCGGAACCGCTCCGGAATAAGCGTCAGTGAATACCGGAATGCTTCAGGCCGGAACAACAGCGACCAGCCCGCGTAAACAGCCAGATAAACGACCAGTTTGAGCGCCCCGTCCCAGTACATGGGCAGATTCAACAGATAACCGGTCCCGTAGCTGATGCCGGCAGCCACTGTTGCGGCTATGGCAACGGGCATCAGGTCGAGCAGCTGCCGCGACCATTTATACCCCACATGCTTGGATACCAATCCGATGTTAACAAAGTACGAAAACCAGGTATTCACGATCACGCCGCCCAGCAAGCCTTTCATGCCCCAGATCAGGAGGCCGCCGATCATGGCACACAAGCCAATAGCGCGCTTGATCACGGTCCAGGTAAAGGTTACCTTGCTCTTTCCCATTGCCGAGATGGTCGAGAAGTTGACAGACTGCAGGCAGGCGGCGAATCCGGCGAAGCAGAGCACCTGGAAATACGGGATACTCTCAAGCCAGCGCTCCGAATAGAGCAGGATGAACAGGGGCCGGGCCAGCAGCATGAGCAAATACATCAGTGGAAACGTGACATACGCGATGGTCATGCCCATGCGCCGGATGATATTCATCAGTTCCTTCTTCTGGTCCTGCACTTCTGCATAGAGCGGATAGGAAACCGACATCACCACCTGCGAGATGCTGTGCGATGCCAGCCGCTCCGTTCCCAATGCCTTGGAATAGTAGCCCAGCGTGGCCGCATTGTAAATCCGGCCAATCATCAACCCGGAGAGCTGCTTCGAGAAGCGGTCCACCAAACTTGTCAGGAACATGTAGAAACCGAAACTGAACAGTTCCCGGAAAGACTTCCAGGAAAACACCGCCAAGGGCCGCCAGCGAATGTAAAACCAAAACACCAGGGCCGGAATGGCGGATGCCAGCAGGTTCTGCGTAACCAGCGCCCAGACGCCGAATCCTTGATAGGCCATGATCACCGTCACCGTCAGCGCGATGAGTGAAGTCGAGACGGAAACCAGCGACAGAATCTTGAAATTCAACTTCTTGCGAAGTTGATTCCGCTGGACAATATTGAACGCGTAGATCAGCAGGACAAGGCCCTGGACCCGGAGCACATTGCAAAGCAACGGAATCTTGTAAAACCGGGCAATGGCGGGAGCAGCGAAGAACAGGATGAGATACATCAGTAGCGACACACCCAGATTCCAGTAGAAAATCGTGGAATAATCTTCCTGGGTAGGCCGCTTCTTCTGGATCAGGGCCGAGCCGAAGCCACCTTCGATGAAGGCCTCGGAGATCGACATGAAGATGGTCAGCATGCCGATGCAGCCATAATCGTACGGGGTCAGCAGCCGCGCCAGGATAACACCCGACACGAACTGGATGAACATCGTCGAGTACCGCTGCAATGCGGTCCAGACCACACCTTTGGCTGCCTTCTGCTTAAGCCCCGGTTCCGCCATTCACAAACGATTCCAGATAATCAAAGCGCGGTGTCAGCCGGCCTTGCTCCAAGATAGTCGCCCGCTCCAGCACGGCGGACCCACGCCCTTCGGCCAGCGGACGGACCACATGTTCCAGCAGCATTTCACCAAAGTATTGGCTTGTTTCGCGGGACAGCGCGTTGGGGCAGGTATCCACCGCCATCACGGTAACATGTTTCTCCGATGAAAAGGCCGGCTCTTCCCGTTCTGTCACGGGATCATAGTCATAAAAAGGCGCGGCATGGGTCGAACCGCGCAAGGTCGACCGGATGCTGCCTTCGATATCGCAAGTAATGTCACCGATCATCCGGATGCGGAAATCCTTGTCCCGATAGTCATCGGCCGACAAATAGACCGGAGAACCTGGTGACCAATAGTGACCGCAGACCAGGATGTCCGAAGTCCGGGCAAAACGGATAAAATCGGCCTGGCCGGCATTCGTATAGACCAGCCTGTCCACCTGGTCAAGACGAAGGTATTCGTCGGCCGGCATCCAGGTGGCGCCGATCTCCTGTAACATGTACTGTGCGCCATGCGCCACACGTCCCCGCCCCGTCAACACCAGCTTGGCAGCCGGCAACGGAATCGAACGGAGGCGGTTCTTCATGCTGTCGGCCGTCTCGTTCGCCGCCGGTTTCGGCAGGATAAACTGCCCAGTCCGGATGCCATATCCTTGCAGCGTATAGTAGATTCCCACCACGCCAGCCCACCAGCCGAAAGCGCAGACACGGCCACCTCCTTCATCCACCATGTACTCGTAATCGGAAAAGGTAATCCCTTGCTCCATCAGTTTTTTCAGAAAAGGACGGTTATACGTCTGCCCCTTGGCGAAGTGTCCGAAAAAGACATAATGCTTGCCGGGGATCAGCGTTTCTACCGCTGGTGCTTTGATACCCAGCAACAGGTCACAAGCCGACAAATCTTCCACTACGGGAACGCCTTCCGCCTGGTAGGTTTCATCGCTGTATGTCCGCGATGGGCTCGACTGGACCACCAGTTCCAATTCAGGATATTGCCTCCGCAACATACCTGCCTGCATGGGTGTGAGTGCCACCCGGTTGTCGGCCGGCGTCGCAGTCTCTTTCAAGATTCCGATTCTCATATCGTAGATGATTTCCTTTTCAGTAAATGGTTTCTGGTAATTTCGCGACAAGTTATATAGCCTTCCAGCCGAAACAGGTGTGAAAGGCAGACATATATGCCCACAAAAAGCACAATCTGAATCGCCATGATTCCATAGGGATGCAGCGGCAATATCAGTCCAACTGCATAGGCTGTCCCGGCAACAGCCAGGGAAAGCAGATAATAGCCAGCCAGATCGCTGACCTGTTTACGCAAGCTATAGTCGATCAACTGTCTGCTGATCAGTCCGTTGATCAGGAGAAACAGATACTCCAGCCCCACAAAGGTACCGATCAACCCATAAATGCCGTATCGAGCTGCGAGCAGGATCGCCACAATGCCCAGCACCCGCATGGCCAGTTGCGAAAAAAAGTAAATATCGCTTCTTCCCAGCGATTTGGAGACATTCGCCTGCAGGCCGTTCAGCGGGCTTACCATGCCATAGAGGCAAAGGATTTGGAAGTATGGCACTGCGGGTTCCCACTTCGCTCCATAGAGGAACAGGATCAAGGGTCGCGCCACGACCGCCAGCATGGCCAGCGCAGGAAAAATCAAATAACTGGTGGTCTTCATGTTCCGCCTGACTGCCTCGAGCAGTCGTGCACGTTCATCCTGCAACTCGGAAAAGAGCGGGAACGAGACCTGGTTGATGATCTGGGCCAGCGCCTGCACGGGAACGTTCTCCAGTTTGTTCGCCTGTCCATAATAACCCAACTCACGGGCGGAGAACTTTTTGCCGATGATCAGGCTCTGCAGATTGCCATAGAAAGACATGAATAGTGACGACAAGGCCATCAGTCCGCCGAATCGGAACAACGCCCGCAGCGAGGACCAACTGAAAGCACGGGATGGGCGCCAGGCACAGAGCCGCCAGAGTAACAAGACTCCAGCCAAAGAACCCAGCAAGTTTGAAGCGACAAGGCTCCAGACTCCGCATCCCAGCAAGGCCATACCAATGCCGACCACCGTTCCCACGCCCGTTGCCACCAACTGCCGCATGGAAAGATCCCGAAAGCGGAACTGCTTCTGCAGCCAGAACGACGGAACCAGCGTAAAGGCCAGGATCACCATCGACAGGCTCTGGACCCGAAGAATCATGCGCAGCGCCGGGATCGAATAAAACCGGGCAATGGCCGGCGCGCAGCAGAACAAGATGCCATAGAAAACCAGCGAGGCGCCCAGGTTCCACCAGAAAACCGACGAATAGTCCAGTTCCGTGGGACTCTTCTTCTGGATCAGCGCTGAGCCAAAGCCAGCCAGTACGAACTCATTCGAAATGGCGATGAAAACATAGAGCATCCCGACCGTACCAAAGTCGTCCGGCATCAGCAGCCGGGCCAGCACGAGATTTGAGAGGAAGTTCAGCGCAATGGCGCCGAACCGTCCGACACTCGACCAGAGTATCCCAGATACCGCTTTTTCACGCAGGTTTTCTTCCGCCATTCCCCGAAACGACTAGGCTGAAATGACACGCATCACCTCCTCCACCGACACATCGTCATGTCCAAGAAGTTGCTGGATTGTTCTCCCACCGGCGCGCAAGTCCTTGTTCAGCAGCGCGGAGGTCAGTGCGATGATTCCATCCGGCACGGACGTATCCACCCCCACCAGCCGGGCGATCGAAGCATAGAGGCAAAGTCCCATCGGAACATCCTCATTGAGATACCGATGGTCGATCACGGAAGGGCCCTTGTTCGAAGAGTCGGCGAATGAGCGGAATACCGTCATCGCATCAAGGCTCAGGTCTTCTTCATTGCGCCATTTGGCCGCCTCAAAATAGTCAAGCGGTTCGCAGCCGAAGGCCTCCAACACTTTGTTCTTTTCACGGTCGAAAGCCTTGATCACATTGATGATCGACGGCGTGAACGCCTCCCGATACATCCAGAATTCGCCGTCACAGTACTCAATGCGCGAAGCAGAGAAGAGAATGCCTATCGGATGAACGATCGTATTGGGATTGTGACAAGCCGACTCGAGAATGTGGCGGCGCGTATATTTCGTATTATCAAAGCACTTCGACAGGATCGCCAGCACTTCGGGTGTGCGGGCAACCGGCAGTACTGAGATGGCGTTGCGTGGATTGTAGAACGAGATACGCACGAACGACGAATCGACAATCCGACCGTTGTACGCCGAGGTCTCCCATTCACAGTACGTCACTTCTTTCCGGATATACTTCTTGAAGATCAAGCTGCCCATGTTGCCGGGAACCAGCACGATGAGCTGTCCGTCGCGGACGTACGGGGCGATAAGCTGCGCCACGAACTCGTGCTGCGTCGTGATGGTCATTACGAAGATCACGTCGGCGAATTCAATGGCTCTTCGGACATTGCGCGTGACGAGGGCGGGTCGTACCACGAATTCCCTGCCATTGCCCTGTGAGGAGTCATCGCGGACCCGGAATGAATTCTCGGCCTGAATGATGTCGAACAAACGTCCGTTCGTATTCGAGGTCTTGAGCAGGGCAACCTCATACCCTTTTTCGTAGAGTTTAGCGGCATGGATCAGACCGGAATTGCCGCAACCGACGATGGTAAAACGCATAGCAGAACTTGATGTTTATTTCATTTGCTGGCGAAGCGAAGCCGGCAAGATATGGAACACACGGCAAAGTCCCGTCCACAGCCGTGGACGATTCATGCAGCGGCGCGTAAGCCGGATTGCCTTTCCCCCTTTCACATCCAGCGGAAGCGCCTGAATCGCCTGCAGCCGGGGATACCAGGTCTTCGTTGAAGATACAGGCGAGTACAGGAACAGATACTTCAGCATATAGAATGTGTCGATGTCCCGCCATTGTTGCAAGCGGGGCTTTACGAACTGCGGGACATCCGGGTTGTCCATCATCCGGGTCAGTTTGGACAGATAGGCTTCCATGCACGGGGCATATCGGTCATACGACCGGCGTTTGGAAGCATGCAGCACCGAAGACTCCCGTTGCACGTAGAAATAGAAATCCACATCCACGTGTGCAACCCGTTGTGCGGCAGCCATTACATCCAGGCGGAACATGCTGTCTTCCTCGTAGAAGATCCCTTCTGCGAACGACAGGGTATGCCGCTCCAGAAAAGCCCGCCTGACCAGGTAACGGCTCACGCTCGGACTGAAATCGGCCGGCGGATGGACCAAGTAGTCGTAGCCCGTCTGTACCGGAGAAACCGCATCGAAGTCCGAGCGCAGGACAAGCGGCTTATCATCGGGACCGACCCGGAGAAAATTCCAGAAGAGCATGTCCAACTCGTTACGCTCCGCCAGCGCAATCATCTTCCCCAGCGCTTGTGGCCGCACGCGGTCGTCGCTGTCGCAGAAAAAGACCCAGTCGCCGCGCGCACGTTGCATGCCCGCGTTACGGGCCGCCGAAACTCCGGCATTCGCCTGCCGCTGATACAACACATTCGGGTATTGGGAAACATAACGACGCACCGTCTGCGGCTCCTCTGTCGAACCATCGTCCACAACCTGGATCTCGTAGTCCGATTGCGGAAGGTCCTGGTCGAGCAAGGCATCCAGCAGGGTCCCGACCCATTCTTCGGAATTATAGTACGGGATGATGATACTCAGCCGCATCGATACAAAAGCTTATTTCATTTGAAACGAATAGCGGAGACCCAACGTAGCCCCGAAGACATCGGGCAACAGCTGGCCCCGGTCGGCGTAGATGCCGTAGGTCACAGCGAAATGTTTCAGCGGAATCTCGCCCATGAACGCACCGGAGACTTGGTGAAGCGGGGTTTCTTCCACGGAGCCCCAGGGTTTGCCCCACTGGGACGGAGCGATATACGGCTGCGTATAGGTTCCGTAGTTCTGGCTGTAGGTCAGCATCAGCTTGTAAGGCATCTTTCGGAACAGCTTGCCGGCCACGCTGATGTGATGGGCCTTCAGACGATTGTTTTCAACGCCAAGAACGGTTTCTCGCCCCGTCCATGTGCCTGCATGAGTTCCCTTGGGGACGAATAAGGGATTGCCAATAGTCCAGCCATAGTAGGTCCAGCCGGATTTATACTCGCCATTGTTGAAATAATTATCCCCGCCTCCCTGAACATGGCGTGCCTGTTTCCAGGGATCGTTGGGATTGGCCCGTGCACTTTCTTCCGGGGTGGCCGGCCGGTCATGTCTTGTTCCTGACTGCCACATCGAATAGTGATACTCATACACGACATCCGTCACCCAGCGATCCTTGTTGTCGAATCCGAACCAGATGGTGTTGACGCCATCGGGAATGTTCTGTGAACGCATGCCAGATCGGTCCGCATATGGGGCGTCATGCTGGAGCGCCACTTTCCAGTCATCACCACGCCAGTCAAAGCGAAAAACGAGGCTACCCAGTTGATCGCCAATTGTGTTGCGCCTGTCACTCGCTGTTCCGTCCTCGCCGGCATGTTTCCCAAGGAGCATCCGGTAATAGTTATCGAATGTCACAGGCATCTCGCCGTACACGGGACTTGTGCCGGCCCATGTCGCGATGTGGTCGAGACCAAAATGGAAATCCAGCCGGGGTGACATCCGGAACATGATAAACGCGTTGGTCCGGTGAACCAGGGCCCCTTTGACATAGCGGTTATCAATCGTCTTGAAATCACCAAATGCTCCATGCAGCCATACGATTTTCCGCTTCGAAATCGGGAACGGTTCTACGGTGATCAGATATCCCGGCATCGTCCGGGCATTCCCGCTCCAACAGATATGGCCGCCGGTCGTGGACATCGACCCCAGTGTCGGTGTTCCCGCTCCATAGAAGTCCAAATCAAAGCGTTTCATTCCCGCATCCAAGCGGATCATCTTCCACTTCGCACTGGCGTACAATTCATCCACCATCAGATTGAAGTCCGCCGTACTACCCGTCATCCCCGACCCAGTAGTCGTCATTCCCGGCTTGACCGGGAATCTCTCATAATTACCCGCTAACGACACCCCCCATTTCCACTGAAAGTCTCTGGAAGCATCATACTGCGTACCGGCCTGAAACAAGGCCAACGCCCCACTCGGTTCGGGCATCAGTCCGAACTGGTTGGCGCTCATCCAAAACGGCAGCTGATTCCCCGAAGAGAGCGCGCCCAGAAGCAACAACGATAAAGCAAATTCGTTCATTTTCGTAGAGGTCCAATCAAGACATAAAATTCACTCCTGCGCCTGCAGAAGCAAGCGCAGCAGCCACGGCCCGGCAGGTTTTCACTCTCCCGCACTTCGCTCTTGCCTACATCCATAGGCGGTGTGCGCGAACCGACCGATAAATCAAGCAAAGATAATAAAAAAAGTCCAAACACGACCTGTCTGGACCTCTTTTATGATGGCCGCCCGGCGACCCTGTTTCGGCGTCATGCCCGGCTCAAATTTTCTTCAAGCCCAACTCGACTTTTCGTCATGCCCGGCTTGACCGGGCATCTAATTATCTAGCTGTCAACGCCCCCCCCCCATTTTTACCAATCTCCTCATCGATAGCTTCATACACAGAGTTATTACTCTTGTACTCGGGCACAATCTCTTTCATCTTACGGACAGTAGCCATATTGTCGAACTGTTTGGCGATTTCCACCAGTTCGTCGATCTCACGACTGACTTCGTCGAAATCGTACTCGCGAACCTGGGCGATACGGATCTTTTCATGGAAGGTCGGTTTGGTGCCTTCCATCTCATTGAGCACCTCTTCGTAGAGCTTTTCGCCTTCCCGCAGGCCCGTGTATTTGATCTCCACGTTCTTGGCATTCGAGAGTGCAATCATCCGCTTGGCCAGGTCGGCAATCTTCACCGGCTGTCCCATGTCGAACACGAAGATCTCGCCCCCGTTCCCCATGGTGCCAGCCTCCAGCACCAGTTTGCAGGCCTCGGGAATCAGCATGAAAAAGCGCACGATCCGCTCGTCGGTAACGGTCACCGGACCGCCATTCTTGATTTGTTCGCGGAACAGTGGAATCACCGATCCGTTCGATCCGAGCACATTACCGAAACGCGTGGTGACGAACTGGGTATATTCCTCTTCGTCCTTCATGCCCGGTTTGTGTGCAGCCAGTGCCGCCATCTTCAGTTTGCGGTTCAAGCTCTGCACATAAATCTCGCAGATACGCTTCGAGCAGCCCATGACATTGGTGGGATTCACGGCTTTGTCGGTCGAAATCATCACGAACTTTTTTACGCCGCACGCCACGCTCATGTCTGCGATCACCTTGGTCCCGTATATATTGTTCAAGACTGCTTCGCTGGGATTGTCTTCCATCATCGGCACGTGCTTGTAAGCAGCGGCATGGAATACGTATTCAGGCTTGAACGTTTTGAAGATATACTCCATCCGCGTCCGTCGGCTGATGCTGGTTACAACCACCTCGCAGGGCACGTCGGGAAATTCCTTGGCCATCATCAAGCGCAAGTCGTGCTGGGGCGTCTCGGCCTGGTCGATGAGCATCATCTTCTCAGGCTTAAAACTGGCCACCTGACGAACAATCTCCATGCCGATGGATCCGGCCGATCCCGTGATCAGCACGCGCTTCCCCTTCAGCAAAGCCTCGACTGCTTTCAGGTCCACGCGGATCTCTTGGCGTGGCAGCAGGTCCTCCACACTGACCTCGCGGATTTGCAGGTTCATCATCTCGTCGTCGGTCAGCATGCCGTCTTTGATGGTGGCCTCCTTGGCGTCCTGCGCCATGTATATTTTGCAGCCTGCTCCGATCAGGGTATTCTGGATCTCCTGGTTGTTCCGGAAATCCTTCACACGATACGGACTGACCAGGACCGCCTTGATATGCTCTTTCTTCACTACGGCGGCGATATCGTCGTCGAGTGAATAGACCGGCACATCCATCAGCTTCATACCCCGGATGCGATGCTCATGCGAGATAAAGCCGCGCAGTTCGAAGCGTACCGGATTCTCCTCGGCAATACTTTTTGCGATGCCTACACCGCCTGTCAAAGCGCCATAGATCAATACACGCGTGGTGTTGGATGTCGCAATAAGGCTATCATAGATCGATTTCACTGCGATGCGCAAGGCCCACATCAGCATGGCGGAGATCACGAAGGCGATAATGATTTCCAAGGGAGTGAGTGCGGTTAGGCTCGTAACCTGCAATCTTCCAAAAATCCACCACGACAGAAGTGCCAGCCCCATCGAAACCATGTTCGCATAGCCCAACTTCAGCAGGTCAATCGAACTGGAATAACGCATTACCCCTGTGTAGGTCTTGAAAATCCGGGCTCCGACCCAACTCAAGATGGCATAGAACAAGGCGGTCAGGAATACGGAACTGCGTTCGGGCGACAAAAAGAAAGTCCGGTCCGTCACCCAATAGGTCACGACGGCCGACAGAAAAACGATCAGTGTATCGGTAATCAGGATTGCCCAATAAGGCAGCACGCGCTTGGTAAAGTACCAGCCGAAGGCTCTCCTGAACAGGTTTCCATTTTGCATAATTGGTCAAATCTGGCTTATTCAGGCCAAATATACGACATTCTCAGCAATAATGCAATTATTTGATTATCGCTCAGCGCGAATCGGGTTGTTCAGAAAGACTGCGTAGACCAGTTCTGCCTCCGGATATGTAATTCGATGGCTCCGGCCGGAAAATGAGTACGATCGGTACAGGCTAGAGCCAAATAACCGCCACCTCCTGCCCCGGGCATCTTCCAGGCCAGTACCCCGTCCATTGCACGATATTTTTCGATATACTCCGGCACGCCAGGTTGAATCATGGCCGGAAACATGGCCACTTGGGCCTCGAAAGAAGTTTTGTACGCAGCGGCAAAAGCAGCCATGTCGCGGGCCAAAATGGCATTCCAGCAGGCATCCGCCGCCTTCGCCAGGTTTTCCACCTTGGGCTTCGTGATATCTTTCCCTTCTATCACCGAGCAACCGGAACGACGCGGGAGCATCGGAATCATGCACAAGTGATCCTCCAGCCAAGTCAGGACAGTCTCATCATGGCAGGATTCGATCTTGTCCGGCCAGAAGCGATTGTCGTACCAGTGTCGTACGAGACCGGGCATGCAGATACCAATGGAATCCTGGGCGCCAGAAATGATGCCGTCCGACCGCTCCGGATCGTTTTCAAAGCAGAAAACCAATTTCGCCAGCGTCTCGGGATCCATGTTTGGCAACTGGAAAGGCCAGATCTTCCGGATCATGTTCCGGGTCGAGGTAGCCAGTCCGCAGCGCTCCCGGATTTCGAAGGTCGGTTCCAAGGAAATGGTCAGGGCCCAACCCGGTGCAAAACACGAAACATACGGCTGGTCAATCCATGTACCGGCCAGATCGAGTCGCGTGGGAATCTGGCAGGAATTCTTCTTAAGTGCCGTACTGGAGCGGGCTTCCAGCCCCTCCTGCGGCGTACGCTGCAGTACGATGTATTGAATGCCCCGCTCCTCACAGAGCTTTCGTTTCTCCTCGTTCCCCCCGTCTTCATTCACGACGAGGATATCCGGCTTCACAATATCGAGCGTCGGTACGAAATCCATGATCCCGTCGCCCGCATTGATATATGCATCTTTCACATACCGGATGGCCTTCACCATGAACAACCGTTCCTGCTCACTGTAGATGGTCTTGTGATGTTTATAATGGAGAATCGTCTCATCCGAGCCGATCCCCACATACAAATCGCCATACTGCGCTGCCTGACGGAAAAATTCGACATGCCCGCTGTGCAGCAGGTCGTAACATCCCGACACAAAAACTTTCTTTGTCTCTGTCATTCTCTACGTCATGCCCGATTAGGCATTAATTGTTTAATCTTTAAGGCGTGGACTCTTGTAGGCGTGTGCAGGTACGTGTAATCATCTGCCGCGCCCTCTATCCAGCCTCCATTGACTATCAGCCACTTCCGTCATTATCACACGGCGGGTCTGCTCTTCCCGCGCAGACCTGCCGTCTAAATCCTCGGCAGAAGGCCGTTAAAGCCGGTTCACCGCGGCAGACGATTACACACGCACATCCCCAATCAACCTTGTAACCTTCTTAAATCAGCGATCATTCATCGACGATGGCTTTCTTGATCGTATCTACGATGTAGCGCACATCCTTGTCGGTCACATAAGGGCCTGCAGGCAAGCACATGCCAACTTTAAAAATAGCTTCAGATACGCCATTGACATAGGCAGGCACACTCTTATAGACTGGCTGTTTGTGCAGTGGTTTCCAGACAGGGCGGGCTTCAATGCCTGCATGGTCCATATACACACGCAGGGCTTCTACGTTATCATTCGGCTGGCAGTCTGTCGTGGCGCAATCCGCCATGTGAATCACGCCTGCTGCGCCCCCCACAGCACCGTTCACAATGGTTTTGTAGGCGTTCTCCTGGCCCTTGATCTTCAAGGAAGGATCAAGCATGATGGTACAGAGCCAGTAGTTACTGTCGTATTCTCCCGTCTGGGGTTGCGTGTGAACACTGATACCGGGGATATCCGCGAATAATTCCTCATAAAGCTTTTGGACATGTCTGTGATGTGCCAGATGCTCATGGATAATCGTCATCTGTCCACGTCCGATGCCTGCGAGGATATTGCTCATTCGGTAATTGTAGCCAATCTTCTCATGCTGATAGTAGGGATAGCTCTCGCGGAACTGCGTCGCATACATCATGACCGTGCGCCATTCATCATCGCTGCCAGTAATTAAGGCCCCACCACCCGACGTGGTAATGATCTTGTTACCATTGAAACTCAGGACGCCATACTTTCCAAACGTGCCCAGCACCTGATCCCTGAAGCGACTGCCAAATCCCTCGGCGGCATCCTCAATTACCGGTATCTCGTAACGATTGGCTATTGCCATGATTTTGTCAATCTGATAGGGCATTCCGAACAGTGCCACTGGTACTATCGCCTTAGGCTTCTTGCCCGTTTTTGAGATGCGATCCTCGATGGCCGCTTCCAATAACGCTGGATCCATATTCCAGGTATCGGCCTCGGAATCTACAAAGACCGGCGTGGCGCCCAAATAGGTAATCGGATGGGCAGAAGCACAGAAAGAAAAGCTTTGGGTCAGCACTTCATCGCCCGGCCCTACCCCACAGGCAACCAGGGCAAGATGCACTGCAGAAGTACCCGTGGATAGCGCGACTACCCGCTTTCCTTGCCCCACAAAAGCTTCAAGATCTTTCTCAAATCCGTTGACATTCGGGCCGAGAGGAGCGACCCAGTTGGTATCGATAGCTTCTTGAATAAACTCCTGTTCTTTGCCCGACATGTGGGCCAGACACAGGTATATTCTTTTCTTTTTGGCTTCGTTCATTTCTGCTCAAAAAATCTGAGCAAAGATATATAAAAAATGCCAACTAGATGCATTTTTCCGCTGCAACGGACGCAATTGACTGTCAGGCGATTATGAATAGTGATCCCCTCGTTTTTCGAGGGGATCAACTTGCATAAATCGCTGATTTACTGATGCGTACATTGCATCGCAGAGGCGGCGTTGCGCGCTTGGGCCTAGCCGTAATACGCTTTATACCACTCTGCGAAATGCCGTAGCCCTTCTCGCAGAGTAATCTTTGGGGTAAAGCCAAAGTCGCGCTCGAGGGCAGATGCATCAGCATAAGTTGTGGGGACATCGCCGGGTTGCATGGGAACCAACTGTTTGTGGGTTTCAAAGTCGTAGTCCTGCGGCAGAACACCGGCGCGTACCAACTCTTCTTGCAGTGTCTGGACAAAGTCCAGCAAGTTTTCCGGCTGACCGCCTCCGATATTGTATACGGCGTAAGGCGGAATGGGAAGACCGTCCTCCCCTTTCTTGCGCTCGGGCGCCTTGGCCATCACGCGGACGATACCCTCCACGATATCATCGACATAAGTAAAATCGCGGCGGCAGTTGCCATAGTTATAAATCTGGATAGTCTTGCCGGCAAGCAACTTATTGGTAAAACCGAAGTAGGCCATGTCCGGGCGGCCTGCGGGGCCATAAACGGTGAAAAACCTCAGGCCGGTCGAAGGGATGTCATAGAGTTTGCTATAGCAGTGGGCCATCAACTCGTTGCTCTTCTTCGTTGCAGCGTAGAGACTTACCGGATTGTCCACCCGGTCATCGGTACTGAACGGCACCTTCTTGTTGCCGCCATAGACAGAACTGGAAGATGCATACACCAAATGTTCTACTGGATGATGCCGACAAGCCTCCAAAATGTTGTAGAAACCGATGATGTTGCTCTCGATATAGACATCCGGATTCTCGATTGAATAGCGCACCCCCGCCTGCGCCGCCAGGTTGACGACGATGTCGAAGTGGTACTCTTCAAACAGTTCCTCTACCAGGTCGCGGTCGGCGATGTTGCCGCGAACGAAGGTGTAGCCGTGCTCGGCCGTGACGGCCGCGTATTTGTCGCCGATCTGCCAGAGGCGGTATTCCTTCAGGGCGGGGTCGTAGTAGTCGTTGAGATTGTCGAGACCGACGATTTGGACGGGATCGAGACTGTCGAGGAGGCGGAGAACGAGGTTGGCGCCGATGAAACCGGCACTGCCGGTCACAAGAATGCTTTTCTTCATGAGTATGAGGTGATGCGCTTCAAAGCTTGATTTAGTCTGATTCGTAGAAGGTGACCGTGTACTTATCGTAATCGGTTCCGTGGAAATTGATGACCACGTCGCGATAATACTTTGTGCTATCCACGCTCACCGTGCCGTCCGCACCCGTTTCCTTCGTAAATTCCGTGACCTTGATGGTACCGGTGTAAGTCAGTTTGTCAGGATGCCGGTCGAGGATGTAACGATCGAGACGATGGGTTACGGTCGCGTTATCATCTTCCGTGAGAAGCTGTTCGACAAGAGGATACGAGTTTTCCTTGAGATCATCGAGGTCCGGACCACTGGCACAGGACGACACGAGCAGTGCGAGGACTGCAGAGGTGAGAAAAAGATAGAAGTGTTTCATTGTTTTTTAATTCAGTATTAAATGTAGTTGTTTGTTGGTGTTATCTATTTTATAAACGGCCACACGAGTGCCCCAGCGATGGCATAGCCGATGCGAAAATACCATTTCTGCGGCCAGTTGAAGTCAGTGTGGGCGGTGCGGCTGCGGAAGATGCCCAGCGCATGCAGCGCATTGTGTGCGGCCCACTCTCGAATAAGTGACTTCAGGGAACGATTCTTCCAGACCATGCTGTCAGGATACTTCTCCCGCATCGCGGCCAGCTCCCGGGCAAACGCACGTTTAGGCACTTGGAAAGAGGATTCCAAGTGGATGTTGTTCGGGGTGACCGTGTACTGAAAGTCTTCAGGCATCTACTGTTTATTGATTCTCAAGTATAGCTTGACAAAATGTTATATTATTCCCTGATTTCTAACTTATACACATTGGTTTCCTTGCGTCGGAATCCAAGGGATTGGTAGAGTTCATTGGCGGCGACGCGTTGGGGACGGGACGTCAGGTAGATATCTACCTCTTTCAGCTCCGTTCTGGCATAGTCGATCAGATGCTCCATGAGTTTGCGTCCCAATTGTTGTCTCCTGTAGGACGACAGGACTACCACGTCTTCCACATGCGCCTTGCGACCCGTAGGACTGTAAAAAACACATAACGACGCGCAGCCCACAATATGGTCGCCATCCAGCAGCGCAAAGAAGCATGTCCCCTCCGCGGCGACAGTCTGCTGTATCATCGCAGGCGTAACGCGGATCTCTGAATCCAGCTCACGCATTAGCTGCAGGATATCTTGGACCTGGGATTCGTTGACCGATTGTAATCGAATGATTTCCATTTTCCGTTTTCTATCTCACCTATCTGGCCGATCTGCCACATGCACGAATCATCTCGCTTGCTTCTGCCGTGGTTTCATCTCATTTCTTGGACGCGAAACGGATGATTCATCTATCTCATGCCTTTCGAGGACACGATTGGGCCGTTTTGCTGGGTTTTCCTGCAGCGACGCGGATAAAGCGGCGTCTTCATCCGTTTCGCGTACTTACCAACGGTGCAATTAAGTGTACATGTCGACGGTGCAGTCTTCATAATGACAGCACATCCTCCTCACCCAACGGCTCATATGCCCCGTCTTTGCATTCCAGGAGCACAGTTCCCGATTCTAATGCCCGTACTGTATGCCACTGGCCGATTGGGATGTTCAGCGCCACGCAGTCGCTGCCCGGTGCCAGATCGATAATCTCCATAACCTCTCCAGCATCGCTATAAAACACCTCCTGCAAATTACCCCGGAGGCATACCACCGTCTCAGAACTCTTCATGTGCCGATGGATGGGCATCGGACTCCCCGGCTCTATCGCATTCAACATCCGCTGGGAGCCGTCCGAAGACGAATTTCGCAAGTCGAGGTTCATCCGCAGTCGCGGCGAGGCTTTTGCCTGGGCCGTCAAATCGTCCAATATGACTTTCGTTATCTTTACATTCATATATGATTCCTCTATTTTTAGCGATCAAAAGAGTCCTTTGTCGCGAATATCGCCGATATCGGTACGCAGGAAGCGGTTCAGAACGGCGTTGCCAAAACTACCTGCGCCGCCGATAATCAGAAGGACTTTGCCTTAAAAAACTGTCAAATTTGCGGTCTGCTTCTAAGTGTAGCTATTATCTTACAAAGGTAAGGAATAATATTATTCCACCGGCACCTTCATCACGACCTTTTTCACCGGAGCGCATTGGCAGGCGGGAGCGAGGCCGGGTTCGTGGGCGTCGTCGGGGAATACGAAGAGGCAGTAGCCGTCGCCGATGACCAGGTCGGCGCCAGTCGGCGTACATGCGATGCGCTTCGCGACCCTTTGGGTTCACGAGCGAAGTTTCGTATGTGCTAACCTCAGCCTTGACGCCATGATCCTGTAAATGCGTCCCGACATCAACATCGGATGATACGTTCGCAATTGTCGGCTGACGGTGAGCGGAGCGGGGCTCTGTGCACACCGATGGATATTTCACAGGCGATGGTGAGTAATTTGGGGTCGCCGGCTCACTGAGAAGGCCTAGTCGCTGGAGCCATCCTCATCTGCCCACATCCGTGAGGACGGTTGCTTCTTTTTGGGCTTGCAGTCCTCACCAGATGCCCTACTTGATGACGGGCGGTCATTGGCTGGCCACAGAATGGAGATTCAGCCCTTCAGATGATTGGTCTTCTCCTTTCATCGATTATTGGATATTACTCCGAACAGTAAGCCCTACCCAAATAATCTGGAAAGAAATCCGTTTCATAGTATTTATGGGCGAGGATTCGAAGATACCAGAAACCAGCCGCGTCAGTCCTGTATTTGATGGAATGGTACTTCTTCTTGAAAGATGTTTGGAAAGCTTCGAGCGTATCGGGCAGCTTTATGCTGGTTTCTACTGAAAGTTCATCGTAAAGGCGTTTCTCAAACAGCAGTTGCTCGATATCATACTCCTCACAAATGGGGTAAGCGATTTGAAGGTTAACATCGGATTCTTCTACAACCTTTTTTAAGGCAGAGTATGCGGGAGAGATGTTCAGGTATGCGATCAATTCGACCAGATCAAGAATGAGAAGCGATGATGAGGAACCGTAATCCTCCGACTTTTCATAAAGGCTTCTGGCAAGGGCGATTCTGTTGCCATTCATTTCAGGCCACATCTTGGTTTTTATATACCGCCTGCACAAATTAGCAGTTGTGTCTACGGTAAAACTGACAAGAGCCTTGGCATCGTCCTTTGACTTCATATGGTGATACATGTATTTGAAAACCATCAGGATAGGAATGGAGTGTGTATCCAACAGCGGGACGGTACAAGCTACGTTATTACCAATAATGGTCTTCAGTATCTTCATGCGTTCTTTTTGGTCAGTTTGAGAAATCTGCACGAGTGACTCGGTTAATATGAAGTAATAGACCAGATCTCCCATAAAGTCGTAACAGCGTAACGGGTAAAAGCAGTATTCCGTATCTGTTGCTTCAAAGGAGTATAGACCCTTCTCAATATTCATGAAACGGAGAATCTTATTCAGGTATGCTTCATATATCTGAATCTGGAGCATTACCAATGACTGAAGATGCTCTGATATTACTTTCGACTTTTCCCGCTTACCGCGAAGAATCCACGCCCATGCCTTCAGCAGAATAGTGTCTATGCAGAGTTTGGCGGGATATAGGTTATCAGCCTCTTCTGAATAATAGTACACCATATCTGCAATCAGGCGCAGCGTCGCGAAGAAATTCAGGATCGGCCGGCGATTTGATGTCTTTGCGTTTTCCACTTTGACGATCTGCAAATCAATCAACTCTCTTAGCGAAGCAAAGTCATTGCCCTCCGCATCGAGCAAGACCAGCGTTTTCTTGAAAAGCCGGTAACTCTTTTCATCGGCAAGTAGTGTTTCATCAAACAGATACTCCGAGAATAAAGAGGTCAATCTCTCAAGGCCCCATCTTTCGAAGTTTCCATCCGGGAACTCTTTCTTGATAAAACCATTGAAAGTGGGCATAGAATTGGCCGCAATCTCGCCATTATGGACAAATACGAATCTCCTTGGAAAGGTGGATAATCCGGGAATTGATTCATCGGAATAGTCGGTATATTTGGAAGCCCGCAAAGACTCAATCAATCCATCTTCCACATTCAGTGTCTTATCATTGATATCCTTTGCCGCAAAACCTTTCAACTCAAAAAGGAAAAGTGTCCGAACCCCTTTGACGCTTTTAGTGGCCACCACATCCCGACCATACTGCGACTGCCCCTTCGATTGCTTTGGCGTGGACAGGACAAGAAAACCCATCCTTTCCAATAGGAGCGGAAAGATATAGTCCAGTTCACCATCCTCTTTCAGGGACGAAACATACTGCTTAATGATTTCCTGACGTATCATTCCAATCTTTCAACAATCGTAAGACCCATTCATCCTGCTCCAGCGGGCTCATTGATTGAACCATCATACGCAAAGGAACAGAATGAGAAATGGGCACCAAATGCCGAGTTGTCCCATTGTGGTCTCTGAAACCACCACCTCTAGCCAAGACCACGGTTGACATGTATTCCGTCCACATTGGTTTATAGCTTGCCTCTGCTTCTTTTACTTGCTCCTGGAGGCGTGCACGCTCCGTTCTTTTCGCTTCTTCAAGAACCCGATATGCAGTCACACCCGGTGAAAGCTCTTTCAAACCTCTTCTATCTTGGAGAAAGTCAGACCGCTGCTGAAAATACTTTCTGATTTGAGATGCCTCTTCGCATTCTATTTGCAATCGGTCAAGCGCACTGATAATATGGCCCATATAATCATCAAGATACGGTCGTATTACCTTTATCAATGTCGTTTTGACCTTCGTGGAGCCAGACATTAATAGTGGCAATATCTTAGGTAACCGCGTCTCTGGATTCCCGAAATCTTCCAGCATGAAGATAATAAAAACACATTGAAGATCCTCTGAAAACGAAGAGATATCTAATGATGAGGATTCCAGATGTAAATTGTCCCAAATCCGTCTTCCGGCAATACGATACTCGCCTTTTGTGTTCAGAATATACGAGAGCGTGAATTGTAGAAAAGGTTCTTCATGCTTATGGAAAGAATGGAGCATATTGTCCATCACAACCACATCGATAGGACTAAACGTGTCTGCTATGCAATTCGCAACTCTACAAAGGAAATCAGGGTTGTCATCGTAACAAAATGATATGGTCTTATCGATTGTTTCTAACAAATCTTTATGCTCTTCATCAAGCCCCTTGATCAAGGCGATCAAGCAATCTTCATCGAAAGAGGTGGCTTTGTTACAAGTGAAACACCAATGGCATACCGACGAAACACAGGAAAAAGTAGGGCCACTTTGCAAGATTTCCAAAACTCGCTTTTCGCACGCTATCTTCCGATCTTCATTCAAGGAATGATGGGCTTTCAAGAAGAGTCCGATAGCAACAGACGATGAAAAGTTCGAAAACGTCAATGCCGTGTCAAATACCCGCTCGACGCCCAGATCATCCATTTGATTCGCCTGCATAAAAGCCTGCGCGAACTCGTCTTGATTTTCTTGAGGAGGGAACAACACGCAGTAACGAGAGTAATCTCCTTCCATCAGACCCGACAACACACAAGTCCGCCGTTGCGAGAGCAACGAAAGTAGGGACAACCCATTGTCGAAGTATGCTTTGCTATAGAGAGTCACCGCATTGTCAAGTTGACCATTCACACCATCTTCCTCTGCCGGGAAAGAACTCACCACATGGGCCATTATCACTGGACTCCACCCAGAAACAGGTGTAATGATAGCCAGAGCATTAGCCCAACTCCATATATTTTCTGACTTAGGAACAGAAAAACCGCCGCCTGTCTGCTCTACAATATATGCAAGACCAGCAGCACGAATGTATAAATGATCTAAATAGCCCAAATTCAAGGGCTCAATTAGATCCTCAGCGTCACTCCAAGAAGAGAAGTTTGTCGTGAACACAAATTCTCCGGAAGACTCTTTCTCTTTCAAGAAAGAGAAGACCTTAACAATAGGTTCTGGAAGATTGAGAAAAAGGTCGTTCATAAAGTCTCTTGCGGCACTATCCAGGTATTATTTTAAGCAAGACTATTTTAGGCAGATTATCAATTATTATCATCATAAAAAACAACGATCGTTAATAATAGTCATTCCAATAAACGGCACCGCCACCGGATCGAGGGTGATTAAATCCGCGTTCTTCTCCGGAACGTCGTGCGAGCCATACTGCCCCGCCAGCGACACGCCCCACTTCCGTTGGAATTCCTTCGTCGCATCATACTCCGTTCCAGCCCACAATAGCGCCAATTCCCCACTCCCTTCTGGCATCAGTCCGAATTGGCTGGCGCCGGCCCAGAAGCAAAATCGTTGATAGTAATAAAACACGATTCTATGCTCAGTCTGAAGAAAGACAGCATCCGGATTTCACCCAAATCACCAGCATCCCCGCCAGCACCGCAATAAAGATGCTTAGCAGCGTCCCGGCCAGCACATACTCCGTCTTTGCAGTATCCTTCTCACTGAAACGGATAATCGACTTTGCCGCAATCAGCAGGCCAAGCGCATCATAACGCCCCAGGCATACAAATATCAATATCAGCCAACGTTCAATCGTCCCGATCAGCGCTCCGGCGTTAAACCCGCTCTCCTTCTCGGCAGGCATATTCACGCTGTAGTGCTTGAGCATAAGCTTGATAAGAATATTCGCCGGCTTCCAGCAGATGAGGATAGCGACGGCTAGAGCGATATACTTTGGCGAAACGCCCCATGGTATGTTCCATAAGTGCCAGGAGCACCAAATCAAAGCGACTCCAATCAAGATAACAATATGGAGCACTTGGTCTACCACAAACCAGGTAACATTATCTTCGCGATACGATTTCCACATATCTATCGCGAAATGGGTAACGCCTATCGCCAAAGCGCACCACCAGAATGCGAGATTCCAGGACACCGCCCACGACAAGGCAAAAACAATCGCGGCGTGGTAATAATGATATGCACTTCGCCACTTCTTCTCTCTCTTATTCTTGCAAGATTTTGCCGTTTGGAACACAAAATCCGCCGCCAAATGAGCCAATAAAAGGCATAAAAACAAATCTACCCACATATTCTTTCAAATTTTAAATGCTCAAAATCATTAATGGCTGTATTCAGTAGTCTCCACTGGGCGTTAGTGGATCTCGTGTTGACCGATGATTGAAAAATTCCCAATCGTTCACTAATCTCACGCTCCTTAAAGCCAAGCAACTTATAGTAAACCACCTCTGCCTTCTTTGCCGAGTATGAATCCACAATGTTGCTAAGCATCGCTATAAAAGAGTCCAAGAAACAATTTACAGATTGGGGTGCGTCCAATACTTCTATTATTGAATATACGTCATCCTTTCTGCTGATAAAGTCAAGGTTTCTTCCAGACAGATAGATCGCCGGCCCTTCAATAATATCTTCTCCCCTATTCACATACT